>ERZ773004.33-NODE-33-length-89840-cov-5.502835_pt1 | contig 89840 bp, 79 predicted proteins | sample MGYA00580667_ERZ773004 | MGnify/ENA primary metagenome ERZ773004 (study PRJEB29015, sample SAMEA2737963) | human oral metagenome | biome: human oral; feature: human-associated habitat; material: dental | place: China | collected 2123 ... | reverse complement strand
CGCTCATTCATCCACAAGTGCAGCACCATACCGATCACTGCGATACTGACCAGCGCCGTCGCCCATAGCATACCGTCAATCAGGCCGTACACACCGTTCACCGCACCCGTCACGCCAGCCAGCTCCTGGCTGTTCTTATTCAACTGGTACTTTTGCCAATTGACCGGCAATTTATTCGCCCGCGCCATCACCTCATCCAGCTGCTTGGTACCTTTGGTAAAGAACGTAGCATCTTGGTAAATCTCATTTTGCTCGGTATACGCATTCAGCTGGCGGGTCGTCGCGAGGTCGGTCAGGAACACATTCTCAAACAGCTCCACCTGGTACGTCGCCTGCTTTGGGTTTGTGCCGCTAAATATACCGACGATTTCTACTTCAACTTCGTCCTTGGATGGATGTTCATTGTCGGTGTCGTATTGATTGGCCTTTAGCTTTATCTTACTGCCAAGCTTCAGGTTGTTAGCCTTGGCAAAAGCTTCGTGCACCAAAATCTTGTGTGAATCGTTCTTGGTGATGTGTCGGCCAGCGATGAGCTTGAGCGCGCCAGCCCGGAACTTGGTTTCAAGCTCAGATGTATTGACGCCAATGATGGTGGCGGCGTTGCCAAACTGCTTGTCTTTCTCGGCGTCATAGCCGCTGCCACCGCTCGGTAGTGGCACCAGTTTGGTGTTGATAAAATCGACCGTAGCATTCTGGCGCTTGACGTAGTCCGTCACGCCCTCCAGATTCTTCACCGCGTCAATGTCTTTGTTCGACACCGTTCCTGAGCCGCGCGCCGTCCCTGGATTGGTGCGCGGATTATTGCCCAGCGTGAAGCCGGCCTTGAGCGTTTTGTCGAGCGACTGCGCCGCCGCGTCGGTCGAATGCTTGATGGCAAATCCACTCAGCATAATCGTCGACATACACAGCAAAATCGCCAGCAAAATCAGCGTTTTGAGTTTTTTCCTGGTGATATACAACCAGGCACGTTGTATAAATGACATAGATCTCCTTTCTTGGTTCTATGTCAGTGTAGCAGGCTCGTGTGAAGGGAATGTGAAATGAGTGAGAGCTATAATGAATTCGAGTACAAAACCAACATATACTGCATGCACCGCATTTACAAAGTGCATACACTTTGTTATAATCACAGTATCACCATGGCCAGACAAGCCTAAGGTTTCGACCGACCGCTGTTTCTGGCCTTTTTGTATGCTAGTTTGTCTCGAGCGTTACCAATAATGTGAATGTATCCGCGGTATTTTCTGAGCAAGCTGGAGTATCGTTTATTTGGGCAAATGACTGCGCGAAGCTTGTCATTTTGCTCCAAATAGTCTACTAAGCAGGCAAAATCTCCATCACCAGAAACGATAACCGCCTTGTCGTATTCATGAAAACATTTGGCGGATGCGTAGAGGACTAGCTCAGCGTCAACATTCCCCTTGTATGTTTTCTTGCCGTCTTCACGGTATTCAACAGTCGGCTTAAAGACGAGTACATATCCCATCTCAAGCAGGCTTGTGTATAGCTGCTCATTACCCGGTACTAAACCGATAAATAAGTAGGCTTTTTCAACATGGTATTTATTCTTTAAATAGAGGCGGAATTTCTTAAAATCAAGTTCCCAACCCTGCGACCTAATGCCAAGATTGAGGTTTTGGCTGTCTATAAAGGCATATACTTTTGGAATCTTTTGTGTATGTTCCATGGGTATAGTATAGCAAAGTCTTATTGACTCAACCTACTTCTTATATTATCCTACGCTTTAAACCTCTTTTAATAGGATGAGGTCTACTTTGGGTAGACCTACCGTCACATTAACCAACCCGCTCGGTAAGCGACATCACTTGATAGCCGTATTGATCAATGTCTTCTTGTTTCCAAAAATCAATCTCTTTCGTGCGTAAAACCTCACCGACCACATGACGAACCGTGCGGCCGGTTGGTGTTTCGTCATAATTTACCTCAATCTGTTCCAGGATATCGCCGGGTTGGATGTCAAAATCAGCCACCCTCATATCAAATATTTTCTCGCCCGCTCGGACTTTTTCAAATAAATTAGGGTAAGATTTTTTGGTAATAATTTTCATATGTTTTATTATAAAGTTACTCAACTTAGTTCACAAGCCGATGATAAAGTTGTGCGGCTCACATTATCTTAATTCGTTATAGGGTTAGGTATTGACGCGGTGCTTTTATTATCTTCCTCTCCGCGCTGCTATCGCAAACCACATAAAGTAGCCCTCCAACGACTCGTCTTCCATACCAGCGAATAGTTCACGAGCGCGTAGGACTTCGCGAAGTTTTGGCGATTTTTGGCGGGCAAGCTGCTCGGCGGTGGCATCTAATAAGTCTAAGCCGCGCCGCCAGGCACCGGTCATCGCAGCCGTATCGCCGCGGCGCTGGGCGGCAAACGCTCGCCCGACCTCCGAGCCGATGTTGCCCATTTGCTCGAATATCGTTAAGCTCTGCCACTTTTGCCGATCAAAGATGTGTTCACTCACGGACGACTCCGGCGATGATATCGATAATTTGCTGCCGCGCCGCTGGGTCGAGCACATCGCGCGACGGATTGTTTTGTCGTGGACGAATGTTTATCATACTGTCAAACTCGATAAATTCACCGGTACCAAACTTATCCGGATGTAGGTTGATCCCCCATAGATCTGCTTGCTGCGATCCGCGTTCTAACAAATACGCCTCGCCATCAGCATGCATATCCATGTCGATCGCCACAATTTTCTTAGCAACATCGACATCCGCTTTGACCATCGTCCCGTACATCCTCTCGGCCATCGAGCGAAGTTCGGCAAGGGTTATCATATCAATAATCTTCATAGTTCAATTGTAGCACGAATGAACGAGATGGGGGTTGTGTCTACTATATCGCGATACACCTACTCAGCAATTGATAGCGTAAAATCCTTGTTAATAAGCCGTCAGGTTTAGCTTCCCGTCCACATACTCTCCCAAAAACACATCACTATACGCCTTCAGCCCCTGCTTTTTCATTTCTTTCAGTAGCCACGTTGCGTCCTTGCCAATTACCTGTAGAATATCAGTCTGCAGCTGCCCGTCTGTTATTAATGGGAACTTTGGATTTTCTTCCCCTTCCTGTGTGATGATCAATTCACCATCTTGCTCCACGACGGCTCTTTTTACCTTTTCTGTCGAATAGATATTCTGCGTTCGCAATTTGAAGGATACGTCATGAGCACTCAAACCAACTTTCTTGCAATTTTCAATGTTGATTTTTCCATTATCAATAATAATTAATGCCTTGCCATCTATGAGCTGCTTTGCCCTCACATTATGCTGCTTGACCCATTTCAACGTCAGCACCAGGGCGCACCATATACACAAAATACCGATGTAGTCCAGTATTTGGATTTCATTGTTATAAATAACGCCGCCAATAATACCACCGAGCACGTAGTTCTGCACTTGATCACTAGCAGATGATGGCGACAAATTACCCTTGCCTGAAAGATTAATTATTATCGTCAGGGCAAAAAAGCCAATCAGCAATTTTATTGCCACTAGAATGAATCCATCCATGATTTCCTCGTTACGTGTTGAGCTTTGCTGATGTTATATCTATTAGATTATAGCACTTTTGCCACCGTTAGTTGGGCGTAATAATTACATTGTTACTCATGAGTCACTGGCAAAGTGAGCATTTTGTATTTTCCCCATAATGATAGACCAAGTATACTGGAAGAAGTGCTATCTAAGAGATTATTCATCATATGACAAGATCACGTATAACCGTCACTTTAGCATACCCAGTTAAAAGAGTTTGGGATACGGTTACTAACCTTCATGACATTCGCTGGCGCAGTGATTTGCAGACCATAAAAGTAATCGATGAATCTACCTTTATCGAGGTTACCACACAAGGGGTTGAGACTCATTTCAAAGTGACGCGTGTAGACCAATACAAATTGTGGGAGTTTGATATAGAAAATGATGCCATTCAAGGCCATTGGACGGGCGTATTTTCGCAGCACGGTATGATGACGAACCTCGAATTCACCGAGGATATTATTGCAAAGAGATTTATTATCAAACCCTTTGTCTACTTCTATCTACATCAACAGCAAAGGCGCTATATTCGAGACCTCAAGAATAAGCTAAGAAAGGAAAATAATTGAGTTGACACGGTACTTCGAGGCACGTCATACTCTATTAGGCAACTAACAAAAAGAAAGGAAACGTCATTTTATATGGGTGTATATAAGCAGTTATTTGATGTCTACAGCAAGTATTATGATACCAGTGGTGAGGTGTTTGCAACACTCAAAGAACAACTCTCTAGACAAAGCGACAACCAAGTAATCGACCGCAAAAATTTCTTGGGACATTTTACTGCTTCGACATTTGTCGTTTCAAAAAGCACGTATCACGTTGCCCTTGTTCATCATAACTTCCTTGGAAAGTATCTCCAACCAGGTGGACATATTGACGAAAGTGATAGTTCCCCACTTGATGCTGCTCGGCGTGAGCTACAAGAGGAGACTGGTATTAATAGCGCACAGCTACTTTACCGATATGTCGATATACACAACAAATGCGTCCCATTTAATATTGGTGTGCAATATATACCCGAAAACCCAAAGAAGCAAGAGCAGGCACATTATCATTACGACCTACAGTATTTATTTTGGAGTGATGACGACTTAGCTATCACGATCGACCAAAGAGAATCAAGTACATTTGCCTGGGTAGCATGGGATAGTTTTAAGGTGATGGACGATTTTACAGACATAGCCAAGAAGATAGAAGCCCTGGCTACAACACCTTTTATTACGAAGGTTTGATGCTCTATGACGCGAGCCTTACCACAAACCGCATGCCCTGTCCGTGTGGTGCAAAGCTGTAGTCTAGACCCTTGGCGTCGAGCAGCATCTTTACGGTGTAGAGACCGATGCCGCTGCTGTCGGCGTGCTGCTTCGTGGTTGTATTGCTCCGATAGAATGGGTCAAAGGCATGCTGGAGTTGCTGCGTAGTAAGTGGCTGACAGACATTTTCAATGGCTAGTTCATGCTCGTCACAGGTAATCGTTATCACGCTCCCAGCGTCGCTGTGGCGTACCGCATTTGATACCAGATTCGAGATGACGTGGCGCATCATGTCACGGTTCGCGTAGATAGTCACTGGCTGCGTGTTAACCGCGAAAGTCATGCCGCGCGTTTTCGCCAGCAGTGTATAATCGTCAACCACCTCGGTAATCAGTTTATCGACCCTCAGCCGCTTCTCTTGATGCAAAGCCTGCTCGGCGACACTACCAGAACGCAGGACGTCATCCACCATTGCCGCCACACGGTCAACCTGCGCCACCGATTCCGCCAGGTACTGGTCGCGATTTTTATATTCGCCGATGTTGAGTTGCATATTCTCAAGCATAATCCTGAGGGCCGCTAGTGGCGTTTTTAGCTCATGCGAGGCCGCACGCAAGAAAGCGATTTTTTCCTTTTCTAACTGGGTGATCCGTTTATTTTCATGCTCGAGCGAGCGTATCGTCTGCCACAGATTTTGATAGAGTTCGTTAATATTTCGTCCCAGTACGCCAATTTCATCATTGCTATTCACTGGGTAGTGCGCGTCCTTTTCCAGCCGCTGCATGGTCGTGGTCACCGCCGCCATCTGGCTAATTGGTCGCGTCACAAAGCGGCTATAAATGTAAGAAAACAGCAGCGCTACCAGCAGCGAGCCAAGCATGGTATACGGTAATACGTGCAGCGTGGCAAGCTTGGCCTGGGTGACAGGCGCTACGTCGGCCAGCAGCTTGACCGCGACCATTTGGCCTTGGTTGTTCACCGCGCTGCCCTGTCGCAAAACGGCTGAGCGCGGATCAACCGTCTGCCCGTCAGCAATTTTTACCACGCTGGTGTCAACCGATTTACCGCTGTCTGTCACGATATTGATGGACTCAAAGCCTTGAAAGTACTGGTCGCGCCCATTAATCGTCAGCGTGATATTAACGTTGTTCATGGTAGCAAACTCTTGGCTCAGGCGGCGTATGTCTTCGGTGGACTTGCCACGGAGTTTAGCCGTCAGCGCCGTGAGATTGTCTGCCGCCTCGCGTTCTTTTTGTTGCAGATAAAATTGCGGCATCAAGGTGTAGACCAGCGCATGCACGAGGATGATCAGCGCTGCGAATAGGCCGATCGATACCAAAAATGTTTTGGGAAATAATTTAAGCCGCTTCATAGCGATAACCCACTCCCTTTACCGTGACGATGCAATCGAGGTGCAATTTCTTGCGCAGGTTTTTGATGTAGACATCGATCACTCGATCAAATGGCACCTCATCATCGCGCCACAGCCGGTCGATAATAGCCTGCCGACTCCAGACCATGTGTGGATTATCTACCAACAGCTTGAGCAGCTGTACTTCCTTAGGCTTGAGGTGCGCGTCAGTATTATCATAAAACCCTTGATAGGCCGCAAAATCCACCGAGGCCAGACCGCGCCGCCATAAGGTTATAGTGGGTTGCTGGCGGCGCAGCAGCGCCTTGATCCGCTTTTCCAAAATCACCAGCGAAAATGGCTTACTCATATAATCATCCGCCAGCTCGTCAAAACTAGCGATCTGTGTCGGCTCATCATGTAGTGCTGTTAGCATGAGTACCGGCACGTCGCTCGCTTGGCGAATTCGGTGCAGCACCTCGATCCCGCTTATCCCTGGCAGCATAATATCGAGGATAATAGCGTCCGCCTCGGCAAATTGCTCCAGCGCTTCCTCACCGCTGGCTGCTACTATCACCGTAAAGCCGCGCTGCACGAGGAACTGCTCAGTACCAGCTCGGAGGGTTGGTTCGTCTTCAACGAGGAGAATATTCACTACTCGTCCACTCATACGTCTATACTAGGCGCTCCTTTGTTATATTGCTGCACAATTTTATCCCCTCGTCATACCAATGTATATGACTATTGTAGCGCATCGCAATTTTATATGAAAAGTATTGTGAAAAACACGCCCAGTGTGCTATGGTGTTAGTATGACATATCGACACAACTTCGTTATCGTTGCTCGTCGTCGCCGCTCTGATTCAGAGGGCTAATTAGTCGTATAAGTATAAAACCAACGAAAGAGCCCTCATCCGAGCGGCTCTTTTTAATTATTATAGAAAGGAAGGATATGAATCACGACACACCTCACTACACTAAAGTTGCCAGCCACGAGGCGACAAATGGCGAGTTTGACACGTGCCTCTTACTCTATTCGGGAGGCCTCGACACCTCCGTCATGCTCACGTGGTTACAAGAAAAATACAACTGCAACGTCATTACCCTCACGGTTAATATTGGCCAGACGGTTGACGATCTCGACGCCATCGCCGAAAAGGCCAAGATGCTCGGCGCTATAGAAACCATCACGGTTGATGCTCGCGACCGCTTCGCTGATGAGCTACTATCACTGGCCATCAAAGCCAATGCTGATTACCAAGGTGGCTATGCCCTCTGCACGCCACTGGGGCGCATCATCATCTCGCAATTAGCCGTCGAATATGCCGAAAAGTACAACTGCACAGTCATCGCACATGGTGCCACTGGTAAAGGCAACGACCAAGTTCGCTTCGAAACTTACATCACCACGCTCAACCCTAAGCTCAAGATCTTAGCACCAGTACGTGAGTGGAGTATGGGCCGAGAGGAAGAGCTTGCCTATGCCAAGAAACACAACATCCCCGTGCCACATACTCAGGAATCGCCTTATTCGACCGATGAAAACATGTGGGGCATCACCAGCGAAGGCGGCGAAATTGAATCACCCTCACTTAAGCCAAACTACCACGCCATTCTCAATTGGTGCTCAACCATCAAATACACGCCAGACGAAGCCGAAGATATCACCATTGAATTCATCAAAGGCGTGCCTGTCGCTGTCGATAACCGTCACTTTTCACTCCAGGCACTCATCCAGCACTGTAACCAGATCGGCCGCAAACACGGCGTCGGCGTATCAACCCTTATTGAAGATCGGCTGGTCGGACTAAAGGTACGCGGCGTCTACGAAAACCCTGGCGCTGCCATCTTGATTGCTGCTCATCAAAAACTTGAACAATTAGTCTCGACCCGCGTTGAAAATGAACTCAAAGCCGAAATGGACAAAAAATGGGCTTACCTGACCTATGCAGCGCAGTGGTACGAGCCAGCCGTCCATCACATTAACGCCTACATTGATGATCAGAACCAAAAAGTCACTGGCACGGTGACAGTCCGCCTGTACAAAGGCACCATCACTGTCGTCAGCGTAGACTCACCACATTCGTTGTTTGATATCAATCTTGCAACGTTTGATTCCAACACCGCATTCAACCAGAATTCGTCCGCCGGATTCATTGAATTATATTCATTAAGTCAGCGAACAGCTGAAGGAGCATACTCATATGGCAAGTAAACTATGGCAATCAACCGCAACCGGCTCACTCCATCCACTAGTTGAGTCATACACTGTTGGCGATGATCAGGTATTGGACCAGCACTTACTCGGTCACGACATTACCGCGACCAAAGCGCATGCTCACATGCTAGAAAAAATTGGCGTGCTGACCAGCGACGAATATCAACAATTGGCAGCGGCCTTGGACGAGCTACTTAACGAGTGGAAAACTGGTGCTTTCACCCTCACCAGCGAACACGAAGATGGTCACACCGCTATTGAGCTATATCTAACAGAAAAACTCGGACCGATTGGCAAAAAGGTTCACACCGGCCGAAGTCGCAACGACCAAGCCTTGGTGATGATGCGACTATTTATCAAAACTGAGCTTGCAGCAGTGGCCGAAAAATTGGAAGCAGTCGCCCAGGCCTATGCTGGCAAAGTTGCCGCCATTGGCCAGACCGAAATGCCTGGCTACACCCACACCCAAAAGGCTATGCCTACTACCGTCGGTATGTGGCTTGGCTCATATCACGATGCGTTTCATGACCTCCAGCAATTGGTCGCACACAGCATTGCCGCCATCGACCAAAACCCGCTGGGTAGTGCTGCTGGTTTTGGCGTTACCCTACCACTTGACCGCCAGATGACAACGAGCGAACTGGGCTTCGCCAAAGTGCAGGAAAACCCCATGTACTGCGGCCTGTCGCGCGGCGTGTTTGAACTGATTGCTGTGCAGGCGCTCAACCCAATCATGGTCTTTGCTGGCAAATTTGCTGAAGACATGTTGCTATTTACCTCGCAGGAGTTTGACTATTTCAAGCTGCCCGTCACCATGACCACGGGCTCGTCCATCATGCCGCACAAGCGTAACTATGACGTCTTCGAGATTATGCGTGCCACTGCTCACGCCTATCCGAACTACGCCTTGCAACTCCAAGCTATTTCGACAGGTGCTGGCAGTGGTTATCACCGCGACTTACAACTAACCAAAAAAATCACTATGGACGCCTTCACTTCGGCCCTCAATACGCTAGAGGTTTTGGCACTTTGCGTGAGCGAGCTAGAAGCCAACACTAAGCGATTGGCTGAGGCAATGACCGATGAGCTCTATACTGTTGCCAAAATCAATGAATTAGTCGAAAAAGGTGTGCCGTTCCGCGACGCCTACCAGCAAGTTAAGCAATCGTTTTTGGCGAATAATCACTGATCTTGAGAGAAGCGAGCGGAGCTCAAATGCAACTTACCGCCGCACGACACGCTTACGATACTCTGCTGCCGTCATGTAGGTCGTCGTATCTGTCACTCTGTCAAAGAAAAGTATACCCTGACAGTGGTCAGCCTCGTGTTGAAAGACATGAGCAACAAAGCCATCCAGTACCGCAGTATGATGCTCGCCCCACTCATCATCCCACTGAGCATTGATCTGTTGGTAGCGCTGCGCCTGTGCAAAGAGCCGCCCCTCATCACCACTGGCGCAGCCCTCCCACATACCCGTTGTCTGGCCAATGCCGGTGTATGATGGATTGATAATAACTTGCTCAAATGGCTCGCGGTCTGGGCGGTTTGGCGTTGGCTTGATAGCAATCACGCTCAGCGCCAAGGCCTGCCCCACTTGGGGTGCAGCCAGCCCAACCCCATAATCTCTCTCCGCCACGGTGTGCTTAATATTTGCAATAAGCTGCTGCACTGCTGGTGTCGTGATTTCCTCGCGGCTCACGTGCCTCGCTTTCTCACGCAGCACCGGATCGCCCGCTTGACAGATTGGTAGGAGTGTTTTTTCTTGACGCATATTGCCATTATACTCTATATCCAAAGAGGTCATACAACGCGTGCACTCCATTGTTTTCTAGCCCTTGTTTATTACTACGCTAAAACCCCATCTCATTGCGCACTATCAAGTCCACTTCACTTTTTGCTAGCGAAAGCAGGGACGCTCCATACCAAAGAACCAGCACATCCATGCCGGTTCTTAAGGCGGAGATCTGGTGGGAGTTGATTAAGCGTCTGCTTGCTTGAGAGCGTCGATCAGTACTTGCTTTGGCTTCATGCCGACCAGTTCTGCTACCACAGCACCGCTCTTGAAGATCTTCATGTTGGGGATACTCTGCACTTGGTGCTGCAAGGCAAGCGTTGCATTGTCTTGGCTTGCTTCGGTATCGACCTTGACAACGTCGAACTCCGTCTCTTCAGCAATCTGCTCAAGCAGTGGTGCCATTGCGCGGCACGGTGGACACCACGGTGCCCAAAAGTCGACCAGCACTGGTCGCTCGCTCTGGAGAGCATGCTCCTCAAATTCTTGCTTGGTAGTGGTATTGTATAGTGCCATGGTTATTTCTCCTTATGAATTATGATTATCGTGATGACAGGGGTGGCATGTGCCAGTAATAATGAGCGGCCCATCGACCAGGCAATCTGCTACCTGCCGCGCAAGCTCATGCCGCAGCGCTGGCGCGATGGTGATATCGTGTAGGCCGTCGCAGGAGCTGCAGATAAAGTGGTCATGCGGCACAGGATTGCTATCGTAGCGCAGGCAGCCATGCGTCGTTGCTGGTGCAAGACCAATCACCCCATCGGCCTGCAACCGCTGGGTGATGCGGTGTACTGTGGTCGCGCTGACACGGGGGTAATCGTGGCGTAGTGCGGCCGCAATCTCGGCGTTGGTGGCATGCTGCAGCCAGCGAAGAATCGCGATCACTCGATCGGTGTATTTCGTTGTCCGGCGCTGTACTGATTGCTCCATGCAGCTATTGTAATTCATTTACAATAAAAAGACAATGCTTTTCTTCGATTATTTTCCAAACCCTATCTACTCAGTGCGAACACCCTCTGCTTCTAGTGTTCGTTTTGAGAAGCCAATCCGCTCAAAGAAATATCACCTCGTATACTACTAGCATAGGGCTTCAAAGCCTGAGGTACGAAACTCTTGCAATAGATACTACACCCGATTCATACTGGTTATGCTATACTAATGACATGACAACACATCCAACTCCCCTGCATGAATTACTGAAGCTGACGAACAAGACGGTACTCGTCACTGGTGCCGCGATGGGTATTGGCAAGGCGATCGCATGGCGCTATGCCGAGGCTGGAGCCATCCTCCAGCTCGTTGATCGCGATGGCGACGCATTGCAGCAAACTGCTACCGAGCTGCGCGAGCAATTTGACGCTGCTGTCACAACGCACATCGTAGACCTCTCCGATAATGGTGCTATCACCTCGCTGTGGCACGACATCACCCCAACGCCAGATATTCTCATCAACAACGCTGGTATTTTCGCGCCAGTCAAGCTCGCTAATATCGACCAGGCAACCTTCGACAAAACAATCCAGATCAACACTCGGGCAGTACTCACCATGTGTCAAGAAATGATCGCTCGCCGCACAGCACCAGGCACTATCATCAACATCAGCTCCATTGAAGCCCTCAAAGGTATGACCTACGACATGACGCTCTACGCCATGAGCAAAGCCAGTGTTCTCGCGCTGAGCCGTGGGCTCGTTAAAGACTTTGGGCGGAGTGGCTGGAAGGTCAATACCATTTTGCCAGGCGGTATCAGCACGCCAGGTGCTCAGAAGATGGGGCTTGCGGCGCTCAAGAAGCTCGATTTCTCCATCATCAAGACTGGCCTGACCTATAACCTTCGCCTCCCTGCCAAAAATCTAGGCCAACCCGACGACGTTGCTTGCACTGTGTTGTGGCTTGGTACGCCGATGAGCCAGTACGTCAATGGGGCGGAGATTGTAGTGGATGGCGGATTCCTCGCGGTGTAGTGGCTGCATAATTACGGCCGATATAGCAGAAGAAACCAGCCTCACACGACTGGTTTCTTTTATGATTAATCGCTGTTGTAAGTGCTACTTAGAGATGCCACTCGCTAGGTGCTATGCTGCTGCATCATCGTCGCTACCCTGCTCGGCTGCAACGTCTTCAGCATCCGCATTTTCGGCGGTACCAGCGGCGGCCTCATTAGCGGCAGCAAGTGCACTTGGCTCGTAGGCACTCGCAATGACGAGATCCTTCACCGTCACATCATCATCGGCAGTACCTTCACGGCCATCGTCGTGTTCGACCAGTTCAACACCCTCAGGTAGTGTGATGTCGCCCACTGTGACGCGGTCACCCTCACTGGCTAGACCAAGCACCGAAACATCAAGCGTTTCAGGTAAGTCCATCGGCAAGGCCTTCACCTCAACCTTCTCAATTGCCTGCAGCACGACCAGTCCATTCTTCTCAGCTTCAGACTCACCCATGCCAATAAGGCGCACTGGCACCTCTGCCGTAACCGGCTCGTCTGCGCGCACCGCATGTAGAGCAATGTGGCGAATCACGCCCACTCGCGTTGGGTCATAATCGATACTTTTGATAAGCGCAATGCGCCGCTTGACCCCTGTCAAATGAATCGGTGTGTGGCGGCCAGCTGCAGCCACAACCTTTGCCACCTCACCGCTCGGTGCTTGCACATCAGCAGCCTCCATACCAGCACCATACACCACCGCTGGCGTTATGCCTTGGCGGCGCAATTGGCGAACTTTCTTACCATGAATTGATCGTGTCTCGATCCTTAGTGTTATCTTATCTCCCATAGTTCTCCTTTCGGATATGTTTCCGGAGTTAAGTAATATTACCTCTTTAGTATAGCATTTTTGTGCTGCGCGGGCTAAAAGCGGCAGAAAACTCCCTTCCCCGAGCAAAGTATGGTATACTAAAGCGCGATGGAATCACTTATACATGCAATTACTGGCCTCGGCATTGCCGCGGTTTTGCTCGTGGTCTATGCAGAGTCTGGCCTCTTGATTGGCTTTGTCTTGCCAGGGGACAGCCTCCTCTTTACGGCAGGCTATATGGTGAATCAAGAGATCCTTCGTCTGTTTGGCCACCCGCTCAATATTCACCTTTTCGTTGCAGCGATCGCTCTTATGGCAATCCTGGGTGACAGCACTGGCTATGCCTTTGGTCACAAAGTCGGGCGCAAGCTTTTTCTCAAGCCCAACTCGCGCTTTTTTAAGAAAAAATATCTCGAGCAGGCCGAGCAATTCTACCAAAAGCATGGCTCACTAACCATCGTCCTGGCACGCTTTGTACCCATCGTGCGCACCTTTGCCCCAATTGTGGCGGGTGCGAGCAAGATGCATTACAATACGTTCCTCCTGTTTAACATCGTCGGGGGTGCGCTATGGGCCGCCATCTTCACTTATCTTGGCTACTTTGCAGGCGAAATCCTTACTGGGGCTGGGGTTAATATTGAGGTCGCTGCAATTATTATCATCCTTATCTCCGTTGCACCGATGGTCATCCATGCACTTAAGCAACAATCAACCCGTGATAAGCTCAAGTATCAGCTCTCTGTGCTACTCAGTACGGGCAAGCGGACGAAGAAATAACCTCTGTACATTTATTTAGCACACTATTTGTGTAAAAAGTCAGCGTATGAGTAGCTGGCTCTTTTATTTTGTCTTGTTCGACTGTCCAATATTTTTGTGCTGCACCTCTTACCTGGCAGCCGGCGGCTCATCACCATACATCTGACGAATCTGCTTTTCGTACTCTGCAAATGGCGGCAGACCCATCGCTGCACGGCGCTCATCAAGCCGCTCAGTGTCTTCGACTGGATAGAGACGAAGGGTCTTGCCCCGCCCCTGAAACTGCGAGCCATATATCTGTGGCCGACCACGCAGCAAACACACCCGATCCTCGAGAAAGGCGATATCGCGCAGCGCGACCTCGCCACGTGGCGCTGCCTTCATTAGCTCAAGGCAATGCTCCATAAAGTCGATATCTGGCGAATGCTGCAGTAGCAACCACGCCGCGGTCGAAGCCTTACTGCCCACCATACGCAGTGTTGGCCAGCCAATTGCCGCCACAATCGTACGCAAAAATTCAGTCGAGTCAGCATCGAGCGATACATCCCACGCCCCGCCGCCAGCCAAGTACTGCTGGCGCATCGCTTGATCGCGCTGGGCACAGCGGAGGATGGCAGTGCGATATGATTGCCTATCAGGTTGTGACTGTTTTGATCTCATAGTGGATAAACTTTGCCTTGGTTTTATACGTATATATTACTCTCATTATCCTATCATGCCTCAAGGGTCATAGCGCGGATACTGTCGCCGATTACTGATAGCAAGCAAATTTGCATTATCCCTTACTACGCGGTATTGTATAGTTATGAAGCTACCATTTCTCCCGCGCATTCGCATCAAACGACTTATTCTCCTTGTACTGTTTCTGGCACTGGTTACAGGTGGATTCGCAGTCTATTGGTGGTGGACGGATGGCCTGACGTATGGCAACGACGCACCGGCACGCCAAATCACCGAACACTATCTGGCGCAGATCCGCCAGGGTGAAACGTGCAAAACGTACGTTCTTGCTCACAATAGCGAAGTAATCTACGCTGGCGTGAGTTGCCGTGAGAAGAAGCACGAGCATCCATCCGGGTTTTGCGATGTGTGGAAATTCTATTATCAAGACGGAGCTGTGACACGTCATGAGCAACCGAACTCTGACGGCGGCGAATCATACGCCAGAAGCATCACGAAGCTTCTTCCGCCGCGCGTTAGTGATGAAAAACACAATAGCAACTATTGCCGCGAACTAGGCCTACTCTAAGACGAACGATCTCCTCTTGTCGCAGTAACACCATATAGTTTTTATCCTTTGAAATTAGCCCAAGAGCGGCCGCAAATACTTCCCGGTAAACGACGCTGGGTTATGTGCCACCTCTTCGGGCGTACCACTGGCGATGACGGTGCCGCCGCCCTGCCCGCCTTCGGGGCCCATGTCGATGATATGGTCGGCACATTTGATAACCTCAAGATTATGCTCAATGATAACCATACTATTGCCGCCAGCTACGAGGCGTTGGAGAATTTCGAGTAGCTTCTTGACGTCAGCGGTGTGCAGGCCAGTGGTCGGCTCATCGAGAATATAGAGTGTCTTGCCAGTCGTGCGCCGGCTTAGCTCGGTAGCAAGTTTGATACGCTGCGCCTCGCCACCACTAAAGGTCGTGGCGGGCTGGCCGAGCTTGATATAGCCAAGACCCACTTCGTTGATCGTCGTCAACTTGCGAGCGATCGCAGGAATGTTAGCGAAGAACTCACAGGCTTGCTCGACCGTCATATCCAAGACGTCGCTAATCGTCTTACCTTTATAGGTAATCTCAAGCGCCTCACGATTATAGCGTTTACCATGGCATTCGGGACATTGGATATAGACATCGGGCAAGAAATGCATCTCTATCTTAATAACGCCATCGCCCTGACAATGCTCGCAGCGCCCACCTTTAACATTAAAGCTAAAGCGCCCTGGCTTGTAGCCGCGGATATTTGCCTCGGGTGTGCCCGCAAAAAGCTCACGAATCTGTGTAAAGACACCGGTATAGGTAGCAGGGTTGGAGCGCGGGGTGCGGCCAATTGCCGACTGGTCGATGACAATTGCTTTATCGAGCTGCTCGACCCCATCGATTGCATCGTGTGCACCTGGCACTGCTTGAGCGCGATGTAAACGGGCAGTGAGTTCGTTGGCGAGAATGCTATTGACGAGCGTCGACTTGCCACTGCCACTCACCCCTGTCACCAGCGTGAGGACACCAAGCGGGATAGTGACGTCGATATTCTTGAGATTATTCTCGCGCGCTCCGCGGATTATTAGTGCACGGCCCTGCTCAATCGGACGACGCTGAGCTGGCACTGGGATCTTCTCCGCACCAGACAGATATCGACCAGTGATGCTTTGTGGCATGCGTGCTACCTCTGCTGGCGTGCCGTATGCCACGATCTCCCCACCGTGCACGCCAGCACCCGGCCCAACATCTACGAGATAGTCAGCCGCCGCAATCGTATCTTCGTCGTGCTCTACCACAAGCACAGTATTACCTAGGTCGCGTAGATTCTTGAGCGTCTGGATAAGGCGATCGTTGTCACGCTGGTGTAGGCCAATTGATGGCTCATCCAGCACATACAGCACCCCCTGCAAGCCACTACCAATCTGCGTCGCGAGGCGGATACGCTGCGCCTCACCACCACTGAGCGTGTTGGCTGCCCGCCCTAGCTCGAGGTAGCTGAGCCCCACATTGTTCATAAAGCCCAGCCGCGCCATGATCTCTTTGACAACAAGCTTAACGATGTGCTGTTGTTCTGTACTAAATTCCAGCTGGCCTATCATATCCAGCGCATTGGCGACGTCCAGATTGCAAATATCCATAATGGAGAGGCCATTGACTGTCACTGCCAGCACCACTGGTTTGAGCCGCGCACCCTTGCAGGCCGTACACTTCCGCTCCCGCATGAAGCGCTCGATATCTTTGCGCATAAACTCACTATCGGTCTCGCGATGGCGACGCTCGAGGTTAGGGATGACTCCCTCGTACGTTGAGTCGTAATAGCGATTACCGCTGAGGTGAATCCGGTATTTTTGCTTGCCTGTGCCATACAGCACTTTCTGCACAACATCATCACTCAGCTCCTTGACGGGCACGTGCAGACTGAAGCCGTGTTCCTCAGCTACCGCGGCGAGACGCTTCATGTACCACGCTTCGGCATTAAAGCGGTTGAAGGGGCGGATCGCTCCCTCGGCAATCGTCAGATTGGGGTTAAGGATGAGCTCTGGGTCAACCTCCAGGCGTGTGCCGAGGCCCGTGCAAACCGGACACGCTCCCTGCGGCGCGTTGAAACTAAAGAGCCGCGGCTCGAGCTCGGGGATATCCTCGCCTGGGTGATCCATACAGGCATAGCGCTGACTATACGTCGTGATCTCCCCACTCGTGGCATCCAGCACCTGCACAACCCCACTCGCAAGCTCCAGCGCTTGCTCGACCGACTGCGAGATGCGACTCATCATCGTTGGTGCCATCACGACACGATCGACCACCAGTTCAATATCATGCTTATAGCTCTTCTGTAGTTCCGGGAACTCATCGAGCGCATATACTACGCCATCTACCCGAGCCCGCGCAAAGCCACTGCGCATGTACTGCTCGGGGATGTGGGCAAATTCCCCTTTCTTTTGGCTCACGATCGGTGCCAGTAACATAAGTTTACTCCCCTCAGGAAGTTTCATAATTTCGTCGATAATAGACTGAGCTGTCCGGCGCTGGACAGGCTTGCCACAGCGCGTGCCATCGGGCATAAGAGCTGGGCAATGCGGTACCCCCACCCGAGCAAAGAGCAGGCGTAAATAATCGTAGATCTCCGTCACTGTAGCGACAGTGGAGCGCGGGTTGCGACTTGTCGACTTTTGGTCGATGCTAATACTGGGGCTCAGACCATCAATAGAGTCAACGTCGGGCTTATCCATAATGCCAAGGAACTGCCGTGCATAACTACTTAAACTCTCCACGTAGCGGCGCTGTCCCTCAGCGTAGATCGTATCAAAGACGAGGCTCGACTTACCACTACCACTCAGGCCCGTCACCACCACAAACTGATCGCGTGGAATGGTCACGCTGACATCTTTGAGGTTATTCTGGCGCGCCCCAACAATCCGTATCTGCTCCGACATATCGTCTTATTGTAGCATGTATACTGGCGAGATACTAGATTCGCACTAAGAAGGCTAGCTGAGCCTCTTATACCTTTAGTATGTTACGTTCACGACGCGAGTGATTCCTCCTTTGGTCGGCTTGCCGCGACATAGCAGACGAGACCACCCCAATACAGCGGCATAATGCTATGGACAAGCCATGGTTCCGACATACCGGCAAATAATCGCAGCGCTAAAAGCGCGTCTGAGGCAGCCAGCATCGCACCGCCAAGAGCCGCCCACCACCACCGTAGCTGATAGCCCGTTCGAGCAGCTACTGCCGCACTTGTTGCCATGACCGCAATCACTACTGCATAAGTTCCCATCGCCCCAGCCAAGATAACACTCCCCGCCTGCGGAATGGTGCGATATACCACCAAGCCAGCTAGCAGTATATAACCCACTGCCACAACTACTGTCCAGCAGTAATGCCAGCGTTTACCAGCCCGCCGCGCACAGGCAAGCCGCTGTAGATTGATCACGCAGAGCACCAGATGTGCCAACAAAAATACCCCAAGCCCAACAATAAAATACGCGAAAGGCAAGAATGCCATCACTGAGCCAGCCATGACAAATAGCACAAGTGCGACGAGAAGGAGCCGCGTTGTCGATTGCTGCCGATCGCTATACCGCCAGGTGGCATATATGATAAGCGTTGTCGTTAGTGGATCAGTCGCTTTTTGCAGCCACCACCACTGATCTGCTGGTGCAAACTGAAGCAACTGCCATATCGCCGCGCAGAGAAGCGCCGGCCAAAGAGCGACTATAAATCGTATCGGTTTCATAATTCTATGGTATATCATCATATCTATCGCGCGCAAGGGTTGTCTGGCAGTCTGCATTATGTATCGTTTCTTTGAGCGTCACATACTATTTTCTCTCATCACAAGCCATTTGGCGTCTCTCAAAAGAAATTAGCACTCTTGCATCGAGAGTGCTAATTTGCTAGCATAGTACTAGGCCATCACCTTTTCTCACGACCTGTTTGGCCACCCGTTATTCTTCTATTATGTCGACACTTGGGCTTACACTGCCCCGCTCAAAACTAAGCTAATATATTATCACAAGGAGGGATATATGCCACCAACCATGAATCAACAAAGTAACCAAAAGCCACTAGAGCAATTTGGCACCGACCTCACCGCTCTGGCGCGTGAGGGTAAGCTCGACCCGGTGATTGGCCGGGATGAAGAGATTCGCCGCACCATGCAGATCCTCAGCCGGCGCACCAAGAATAACCCGGTGCTGATCGGCGAGCCCGGTGTCGGCAAAACCGCTATCGTCGAGGCCTTGGCGCAGCGCATCGTCAAGGGTAACGTACCAGCATCACTGCAGGATAAGCGTCTGATCAGTCTGGAGATCTCCAGCTTGCTGGCAGGCGCGAGTTTTCGCGGCCAATTTGAAGAGCGCCTCAAAGGCGTATTAAAAGAGGTTGAGGAGGCTGCTGGCGAGATCATCCTCTTCGTCGATGAGATTCACACCATGGTCGGCGCTGGCAAAGGTGAAGGCAGTATGGACGCTGGCAATATGCTCAAACCCGCCCTGGCCCGCGGCAAGCTCCATATGATTGGTGCCACCACGCTGGCCGAGTATCGCCAGCATGTCGAGAAGGACGCAGCCCTGGAGCGGCGTTTTCAACCAGTTTACGTCGGCGAGCCGAGCTTTGACGACACCATCGCGATCTTGCGTGGCCTCAAGGAAAAGTACGAAGTCCACCACGGCGTCAAGATTGCTGATGATGCGATCGTAGCAGCAGCGCGGCTTTCCACTCGCTACTTACCTGATCGCTTTCTGCCAGATAAGGCGGTCGATCTCCTGGACGAAGCAACCAGTGCTCTCAAAATGCAGCTGGAGAGCGTGCCGATTAGTCTCGATCGGCTCAATAACCGCCGCTTGCAACTAGAGATTGAAGAGGCCGCGCTGAAAAAAGATAAATCCGACCACGCGAAAACCCGTAAAGAGGAAATTAAGCAGCAGATCGCTGACCTCCGAGCCAAAGCTGATGTCATCGACACCAAATGGCAGCACGAAAAGGATATCCTCCAGACTGTTAACACCGCTGCCGAAAAAATGGACAGTCTGCGCTCACAATTAGAAATCGCTGAACGCGATGCGGATCTCGCTACTGCAAGCCGTATCAAATACGGCGATATGCCAGAGCTGGAGAAAAAGCTCGCGAGCGCTCGCCAGGAACTAGCGGCCATTCCACCGGCTGACCGCTTACTACGCGAAGAAGTCACGCCCGACGATATAGCCAGTGTGGTGGCGCGCTGGACGGGCATTCCCGTCGAGCGGCTGATGGAAAGCGAATCGAGTAAATTAACCAAGCTTGAAGACTCAATCGGCCGCCAGGTGATTGGCCAAGACCGCGCCGTGGCTGCCGTGGCGAGCGCTATTCGCCGTTCACGCGCTGGCCTCGCCGATACTAATCGGCCAATCGGCTCCTTCCTCTTCCTCGGCCCTACAGGCGTGGGCAAAACAGAGGTAGCCCGTAGCCTGTGCCGCGAATTATTTGACGACGAGCACGCCATGATCCGCATCGATATGAGCGAATATATGGAACGTCACGCTGTAGCCCGCCTGATTGGCTCGCCACCAGGCTACGTTGGCTACGACCAAGGCGGGCAACTCACCGAAGCGGTGCGCCGCCGCCCCTACAGTGTGGTACTGTTTGATGAAATCGAGAAGGCCCACCCCGACGTCTTTAATGTGCTCTTACAGGTATTAGACGATGGTCGTCTGACTGATGGCCAAGGCCGGACGATCGACTTTAGTAACACCATTATCATCATGACGAGCAACGTTGGCTCACAGATGATTATGGACTTTAGTGGTAGTGACCTGTCTGTGCTGGACAATAAAATGCTCGAGGTACTGCGTCAGCATTTCCGTCCAGAATTCCTCAACCGCATCGACGATATCGTGATCTTCGACCGTATTCACGAGCAAGCCATGCGGGCCATCGTTGACGTGCAGCTCGAGCGCGTTGCCCGCCAGGTCAAAGACAGCCGCGATATCACGCTGGCGTTTGACGAGAGCGTCCGCGACATGCTAGCGCGGGATGGCTACGACCCGAGCTTCGGTGCTCGGCCGCTCAAGCGCTTAGTGCAAAAGCGTATTCTTGACCCGCTGGCGCTCGAGCTGATCGACAATAGGCTACACGATGGCGATCTCGCACATGTTAGCGTCCAGGATGGTCGGGTCCGTTTTCACCACCAGTAGCTGGAAAGCTGGCGGTCGACAATAGCCTTTCCTGACCAGCCTGTGCTATGCTCGTAATATGAAACTATCGAGCGCTGCTTTTGAAGACAACAGCAAGATCCCTAAGCACTACTCGCGGTTCGGCGGTAACCAGCGGCCACCGCTTGCTATCGCCAATGTACCCACCTCAACTCAGAGCCTCGTGCTTATCTGCCATGACCCTGACGCACCAGGTCGCAACGGATTCTACCACTGGACAGCCTGGAATATACCAGCAGCCACGACAGAACTCACGAGCACGAGCCTACCCGACGGGACCGTTGAGGGTGTCACAAGCTGGGGCACGCCAGGCTGGGGTGGGCCACAACCGCCATTTGGCACACATCGGTATCAATTCTCACTGTACGCGCTTGACCGATACTTGGATCTACCTCAGCAGACAGATCCACAGACCTTGCTATCGATCATTCAACCCTACTGTGTCGAGCAAACGATGCTAACTGGGTTATTTGGTGTGTTTGATATATTCCGCCGCTAAACCGCTGAACCTTGATAGTGTGCCAACTCCTTACGCTCTAGCTATCTCAGTACCAGCTTATCTCCTTATTGCTCTATTTTAGGTGGAGTACACGAACGCGCAATGAGTCTTGGCAAGCTTTATTCTCTAGAATACGAGGCTCTACTCTAGAAGGGTATTTGCTCTTACATGGCTTAGAGGAAAGAATAGCGGAAGAGGTATGAGATGGTAAACGTTTGTAATCCAAGTCTTTATAAGACTCACTCAAAAGAAGCAGCTGCTTGCTGCCACCGCTGTGTATACTCTGGATGCTGCGCCGAGAGGAGCTGGCCACGGTGCAGTACCGCCTGGCATTGCTCGCTGGTCACATCTTCTGCTGCCAGCGCCGCACGCAGCACCGCACTGACAAATTCTGGCTTTTCCTCTGCCCTGCCTTCATCAAAGGTAAGATGCTCGAGCGCCATAAACCCTTCACACAGCAGCTGAGCTGGCTGCGCGGCCGTTATGCGCTGTTGCATAGCTGGGTCGATCATATCGGTGAGATGGTAGTAGTTCCAGCCGAGCGTTGCACCATAGCGCCGCTGCCAATAAGCACGCTTTTCGTCATCATGCGCAATTGCTTCAGGGTGCGTTTGTAGCTCACTCAGCCCAGCTAGGCGAAATGCCAGATAGTGCTCCAGAGCTTGGCGCTTGATATTATCCGGAATATCATAAGACTGGCGCCAAAAGGCAATTTCGTATCCTTCATCTGCTTCGCAATCAGTAATCAACTCACCATGCACACGGCTAATTGGTGCGGGGTATTGCTGGACTCGCTGCTCGATAATCGCAATGCGGTCGGCCAGCGGCAGCTCACGCACCGAAGCAACGATGTCTTTCTTCGTTCCTTGCACCGTCATCGCCTCCTGACAGGCAAACGCTTGCATTGTTGTCGCCACATGCTGCGGCATATGCCCACCAAATATCACATTGATACGCGGCGCACCTTCTGGCTCAGGTTGCTCATTCCACTCATCACCCACGAGGTCGAAGCGCTTGCCTGCTGCCACACCCTTAGCCCGCAGGAGTGGCGCGCTCGAGTCTTGGGTGAGTGGCATGAGGAAATCGTGCAGCTGTGCGGAGGTAACATCACCACGCAAAGCAAATGATTGTGCACTTACATTGTGGTCGTGATCGCAATGATCATGGCTGTGATTATGGTCATGACAGTGGCTGCCGCACATCTGGGTAACTGCTCGCTGGCCAAGATGGAGTTGCCGCTCTACACCGCGCAATCTCGCCAGCACCTCTGCATAGTCTGTGCTACCTGGGCGAATGAGCTCAACAGCTACCTCGGGTGGCAAGGCAGGTAATTGCTCGAGCACAGAATCGATCACTGTGAGTGCTGTTCTATCATCTGGAGTGTGCGTTATACCAACAATGTCTGCCACCGCCAATTGGCTCGGCAGCACTTGATAATGCATGTCGCGTGATGCTGTTCGTGCGTTAACCAAGGCAAGGGCCGAGAAATCATAGCCACTTGAGCTTACCACCTCAGCGATCTCCGTCCCTGGCGCAATCCCGGTCGGCTCAATAAAGAGCATGTCTACCCCAGCATCGCGCACACGGTCGAGCGCCGCCTGGAACTGCGTTGCATCCGAGCAGCCAATACAGCCCGCCGTGAGCGGAATAATCTGCTCACTACGATTAGCTGGGTGCTGAGCAATCCGCCTCGCATCCACATTGTCCTGACCGACGTCATTTACCACGACTGCGTAGCTTGTATCGAGCGGTACACGTTCGATCAGCTGGTTGAGCGTTGTCGTCTTACCTGCACCGAGCGGCCCAAGCACCCCGAGCACTTCAAGCGAATGATCATTCGATGGTGTCTGTTTATATTTTTCCATTGTTTCTCCTTATGATTATTCTTATTATGTGTTAGTAACCCCCGCAACACCACTCTTGATAATGCTGTTGCACTATGGTATTGCAGGTTCACTACAGAGCAAAGAGCCAAAAGCCGCACGTACGGCCAATTACGCGCCAAGATGCGGGAACTGTCCATACGGCAAGAGGGCAATCTCGCGCACATTGCACTGTGCAGTGATGACATACTTCACTGCATCACCGATTTGCTCGGCTGTAAAGAGTGGATACGTCTCTGGCGTTTTGTCATAGCCAAGGTCGCGCGTGACGCGGATCGCCTCATCCATTGTGTAGTCGTTGTCAAAAAATCCAGTGTCGGTACTGCCTGGCATGATCTCAGTGATAAAGATATTCTCTGGCGTAAGATCGAGGGCTATTGAGCGCAGCAAGCCATGGCCAGCCGCTTTCTGGGCTACATCTAGGCCAAGATGAGCCTTGGCGCGCACTGCTGCCGCGGCCGTGATGCTCATAACCTTGGTGTATGGTTGGCGGGCAAATACCCCGTGCTGACGCAATGCTTGCAACAGTTTGACCAATGTGACGCAATTATTTTCTACCAAATCAGGGATAGCCGCCGCCTCCATATCCCAGGTATGGGCAAGGAGACTATTGTGGGGCAATGCCGCCTTGGTATCTGATGCCCCGCCATAGTGTACAACGTAGAGTGGTACACCCAGCTCTTGCTGGAGAGCTGCTGCCTGGCTCGCGGCCCGCTCGATGTCAGCTGCGCGGCGCAGGTCAGCTGGGATAAAGCGGTCGGTTGGTACGCCGCACGTCTCGGCAAAGAGTGCCGCATCATCTGGCTGGTATCCTACAACCAAGAGCTCATACTGTCCAGCGAGCTGCTTCACAACGCCAGCGGCAGCGTTCATTTTATAGTGCTGCCCTTGATAGGTCAGATACTCGATTTGTCCAAACTGCGAGGTAAAGTGCCGTTTGGCTGGCGTCACTTTTGCGCCAGTGATCATAATAAGTGGTTGCTGTGTCATGGGTCGTATGATACGAGAGGCATGTAAGTTATTGCAAATTTGTTGCAATAAGTGCTATACTATTGCTCATATGGATGATTCGCTCAAACTATTTGCCACTATCTTGCGCCAGCGTCATTACCGTGTAACTACTGTGCGGCGGGCAGTATTTTGTGCTCTCTACCAGCACGGGCCATGCACGATGCGCCAGCTTGCCGAGTACACTGCCGTGGCCGACCGCGTGAGTGTGTACCGCTGCGTGGAGTTGTTTGAGCAGCTTGGCATTGCCCAACGACTACCGATAGGCTGGAAGTACCAGCTCGAGCTGACCGATGTCTTTATTCGTCATCATCACCATGCGACGTGCCGCTGCTGTGGGCGGGTGATTGATATTGCCGAGAATGAAGAGATTGAGCGGTTAATCGCGGCAATCGCTCAGGCTCACCACCTCGCCGAGCCCTCGCACACGCTCGAAATTCAAGGGGTTTGCCCACGCTGCCAGCGCCTTCGACAGGCTAGCTGACATCTACGCTTTCGCAATTAAGCGTCTTATTATATAACGCTTCTTCTGTTCAATCCACAAAGAGCTGCCCACCAATTTTCGTGGCTCTCTTCCCCGCCGCTTTCTCCTCAAGAATATTACAAGAGTCGGCATTCACTGACAAGTGACTGCTCAGGTTCAAAGCTAAAAGTTTGTTATGATAACCAAGATTCTTACCTACTCGAATGAAATGGTAGAGAGCTAGTGGAGAGAACATGGGGATTTTTAATGCGTAGGTTTCGCTAATCACCCACCGGTACCACAGCCTCAAGCCACAGCTGCAGCTCCTGCAATATAAACTCATCTGCCGTACCTGCCTTGGCCAAGCGCTGCAACGACGCCATAAAGCTCGGCAGCTGGGCCTGCAGGTGGGTGCTCCGCCATTGCTCCCACTGGGCTTGCTCATCATCACTGAGACTCTGCGGAAAGCTACGCGCCTTGTAGTGGAGTAGCAGCTCAGGCAGGCGCTCATCGCGAAAGGCCGGGTGGAAGTCTGCCAATGCCTTGGCATCGGCACTGCGCACTGCAGCGATGTGTGTCTTGTCTGCGTCCGAGACAAAGCTGTCGTAGAGCTGCCCTTCGGGGTCGGTTGATTTTTTGTACTCACGCTTTTTTTCGTAGAGTGTGCGAAGCTTCTCAGCAAAGTCGGGATGGTGAAGAAGGATATCACGGTGGCGCGCCACAGTGGCCGCCTCGAGATGGATCTTACTCCAGCCATCACCCTGCTCTAGCACACCAAGTGGTGCAACGGCTGGGCAACGATTGTATTGCAATGGTTTGACAGGTAGCGCCACAAAGCCATCGGCCTGGCGCTCTTCCCAGGTAGCAAAGATTTTCTTGGCAAGTTCCTGCTGGCTTAGGCTCACAAACGGCGTTGGGTCGTAGCGCAGGTCATAGACCAAGACATTGCTATTGGGGGCTGGCGCTAGCGGAAAGGCGACAGTCGTCTTGGCATGCTGCTTATCGTAGCGGCCACTGGTATAGACGAAGGGCTGCTTCGTCTCGAGATTGACCAGCCGTTGCACTGCCCTCTTGTCGCGCATCGCAAGGAGGTAGTCAAAGAGCTGAGGCTGAGCACGCTTCACTAGCTTCGTTACTTCTATCAGAGCTGCTACATCGGCGAAGGCGTCGTGTGCATTATCGTGTGCAATGCCATTAGCTTTAGTAATGAGTTCCAGGCGGTTGGTAGGCTGACCATTCGCATCCATTGGCCACTCAATGCCATCTGGCCGCAGCGCCCGCGTCAGCCGCACGACATCAAGCATATCCCAGCGGCTCCGCTCATCCTTCCAGCTCCACTCATATGGATCATAAAAATTCCGCCACAGCAGATGGCGGATAAACTCATCGTCAAAACGCACATTATTGAACCCCACAGCGATCGTCCCTGGTGTGAAGACCTCCTCGCTCACCATCCGCGCACATTCTGCCTCGCTATAGCCCTCCTCTAGCGTCTTCTGCGGCGTGATGCCAGTCACTATCAGGGCATCAGGGCTTGGCAGAGTATCCTCGCTGAGCGTCACGAGAAAGTTATATGGCTCGCCAATCGGCTGCAAGTCCATATCTGTCCGCTGCCCGGCAAACTGCATAATCCGATCCGTCTGTGCCCGGAAGCCACTCGTCTCAAGGTCGTAGAAAAAGAATGTTTGTGCCATAGGTATAGTATAGCAAATTACGCTTATTGTGCGCGATTATGGTCTTATATGGTTCATCTTCGCACTATTGCTCTATTTATTACCATATTTTGCCACTATGTGCTACAGTAAAGGCATGAGAAAAAACAACCTCCCTCCCCAAGGCAATAGTGACCCACGCGACTTACCGCATAATGAGCCGTCGCATGAGGGCCAACTGCCTGAACAACTCATTACAAGTATCACTGAGCTGGTCGACCGCGCACCGGTTATCAAAGAGTTTGCCGATAAAGTACGGAAGACAAAACCAGACATGGTCGGTAGTCCAATGATTAAAGTAAGAGAGATAAACGCACGCGGCGAAGACCCACAAGATCTTGATGATATGGTGGCATATATCGATTATTATGATGCCCTTTTTGAGGATGATATTGGTAGCATCGAATCATTACTCAGCGCAAAGAGTAAAGACCTCTATGAAGAATTTGATGCGCTGCTGCAGACTGTACGCGACCAGCTTGATGTCCTTGTACGAGAAACAGAAGATAAAGATAAAGATAATGTATCGTCGACTGATGATGAGGCAACACATACGAGTCAAGCGACTGATCTAGACACGGAATCTACTGAAACGGAGAAATCAGACGATAGCAACGATACTGCATTTGCTACATTTCTTAGTGATGCGCAGAAGTGCTGTAGCGATGCCGATATCAACTTCAAGGAGCTCGGTGCTCACGGAACTGGCCATGATGGTGTCGATACACTTGGCTACCATACTGACTCGCTCCGCACCCTGTTCAATGAATTGAAAGAAAAAGCCAACCAATGGCGCTACCGTGAGAAAAATGAGGAAGACCCAAACCACGAAAAATACGAGGAAGCATTTGCCCAGCAGCTGCAACGTGGAATGCAGGAGATGCTCAGCAGTATGTTAGTGTCTCTCAACAAGATTGCCGACATAGCCGATCTAATGCACTTTAAAGCAGAAAGTGCAGAGCAATCGATCAATAGCCTAGGTACCGCACTCGAGGTATTCCACTATACCCACAATAGCGGAGCAGCAGCCAACGATGATGATATTACAACATAGGAAGCTGCTGCTTTATAGTAAATATACCACCTCACACAGAGGTGGTATATTATATGATTGATTAATGTATTTTATTGCTCCACCAGCGGGAACGGCTGACTATCGCCAATCTGCACAATACTGTCTCCCTCTGCTCCTTGACGAATGAGCTCATGCGTGACACCGAGGCGCTTCATGATATCACGCAGGCGATTAACTGCCTCGAATTGGGCGAAGTTCGTGCGACGAGCGAATTTCTCGAGCTTTTGGCCAGACACAGCAAAGACACGCGGCATCTCGCCATTCTCTCGTGGGTTAGTGAGGCCACTCTCTACTGCCACCTCGGCGCACTGCTGCGCCGCATAACCCTGCAGTTGCTGTACTGCCCAGGCATCGGCCTTAGCTTGGCTACCAAGCGTAATGGTCGCAAGCTCTTCACCATCAGCAAAATCGTCGTCCTCTTCGGCAACCGCCTCGGCCGCCCGTGCCGCTATTACTATTTGGCGCAGAGCTCGCAGCACATCAACGATTCCCTGGTGTGCAATCGAGGAAATTGCAAAAATCGGCGTTGCTTCGTCAACTACCTGGCGCAGACTGTCTATCTGCATCTGGACAATATCGTCATCGAGCCCATCACACTTCGTTAGCACGACGACCTCTGGCCGCTGAGCTAGCTCGGTGCTGTATTGCTGCAGCTCGTGACGAATCGCTTGGTAGCGCTCGGCTACATCATTACTATACACATCAACAAGATGGAGGAGCACAGCTGTCCGCTCGACGTGCCGCAAGAAGGCATCGCCCAGACCCTTGCCTTCGCTCGCTCCCTCAATCAGGCCAGGAATGTCGGCAATTAGGACCGAACCATCATCAATATCGGCCACACCAAGGTTAGGCGTGAGTGTCGTAAATTCATAATTCGCAATCTCCGGGCGAGCATTACTCACCACGCTGAGAAAGGTTGATTTACCAGCATTTGGGAAGCCCACCAAGCCAACATCGGCCAGCAACTTCAGTTCCAGTTCCGCCTCAAAATTCTCCCCTGCCTCGCCCAGCTCGGCCATGCGCGGCGTTTGGCGCACACTAGATTTAAAATGCGCATTACCAAAGCCACCATCACCACCTTTGGCAATGACGGCCTCTTGCCCTGCCTCAGCGAGATCGGCAATTACCACACCATCTCGTTTCACCAGCGTCCCTACTGGCACTTTGACAATAAGCGGCTTACCAGATCGGCCTGCCATCTTCTTCTTACCACCTGCAACACCAGGCTCTGCCTTGAGCTCTGGTTTGTAGCGAAACTTGAGCAAGGTATTGAGCTGTTCTGTTGCAACAAATACAACATCACCACCACGACCGCCATCTCCGCCATCAGGTCCACCTTTGTCTACATATATTTCATGTCGAAAGCTCACCGCGCCGTCGCCGCCGCGACCTGCTGCTACTGTTACCTTTGCTGTATCTACAAACATATACTATTAAGTATACCAAAAACACCTCTGCGACAACAGAGGTGTTTGCTCAGCTTAGGGTATCGAATTAGTAGATGTACTGATAGCGACCACCGACTGCTTCGTTCCATGGGATGTTACCAAAGCCAACGCGGTTGAATCCACCACCCCAGCGGAAGCCGTTCATCTCGCTAATGGTGACCGAAATACCAGGGTTAACACTCTCGACAATGGCAACGTGGCCATACCCACCACCATTTTGCATCACCGCACCAACGGCTGGCGTTGTGCCAACACCGTAGCCAGATGCACGGGCGAAGCTAGCCCAGGTAGCAGCATTGCCCCACTGACGGCCGATTGGCCGGCCAAGCTCAAGACGGCGCTCGTAGGCATAGAAAGTACAGTTACCCCAGGCGTAGCCACCACCATCGCCACCGCCTGTCCAGGCGTGGGCTGTACCAGCAGCGCCACCATAGGCACCAGTACCGTTATAGCTATTTGCACCAGCTGCAGTTGCATTAGCTGCGCGAGCAGCAGCACCTGAGCGTGGCGCTACGTAGCCTGGCTGCTCTTCTGTTGGCAGTGAACCATCAGGGATGATGAGCTGTGAGCCTTTAGCAGGGGTAGAGGTCAGCTCAAGGTCGTTGTAGAGAGTCAGCTGATTCTTATCTGCTTTGTATTTAGCGGCAATGCTATCAAGCGTATCACCATCCTTAACGGTGTAGAGAATACCGTTGACCGGTAAAATAGTTAGCTCTTTGCCTGGCTCAAGGGCATCACTGGTCAGGTTGTTGACCCACTTGATGGTTTGCGTGCTAATCTTAAACTTGTCGGCAAGGCTTGGCACGCTATCGCCAGCAACTGTCGTGTATTTCTTGATAGTGCGGTTGTCGGCTGTTGGCTGAACGATCTGTGGCTTGTTGATCGTCGTAGCGCTCGTTTGAGTAAACGAGTTCTCTGCAGCGATTGACTGCGAGAGGTTAGCGACGTTATTGGCGACAGGTAAGCTGGTACTCTCAGCAATCGATGTAGCAACATTGGTCGCAACAAGCTGATCTACCCCGTCTGCCGATGGTGTTGCTGCTGTCTGGCGCGTTGCACTGACGGGCGCAGCGCTGGCTAGAGCGGTGTTTTCTGCCAAAATTGGCTGATAGCTCATGGCAACGAGCGACAGTATCAAGACAAAAACCCCTACATAGGCCGATGTCCGTACTGGTGATAATGACTTATACAATGGTCGCGGACGCCGACTCCGCACGGTAATAGGCGAAAGTTCGAGTTGTGAAGCCTGCTCGGCTGCTTGTTGTTGACGAATGATCGTTCTCCTGCGCATCTATTACTAGCGCGCGACTACCTCACTCTGTCTTTCTTCTCTTATACACGAGAACGGAGCGCACATGTCGACCGATTTTATTATGATATTAAAAAAATTGATTTCGGCGCTCGTACGACATTTAAAGGCAGGCCATTGGTAGAGCAATTCCCCTCTCTTGCATTCCCTGTATCCTCACTCACCGACTGGCTACGATCCATTCTACTACGCAGTTGTGATTTAGTCAATGGCTCACCACTGTGGTGGGAGATGATATTTTGTGAAAATTGCAACAATTTTACCCTGGTATTGTCACCTATGGACTTTCTGCGTGTGAGGCCCTTCCTTGCGGGTATCACACGCCGCTTCAATAGTACGCAGCTTTCTGTAGGATTAGTGTGAGGATAGCTGCGGTTGCGGTTAGCCGAAACTTTATAACTCCGAACAAAGCTTCTTGCAGTGCTGCTTGATATTGGCTTGATGCTCAGCTTCAGTGTTGGCAAAATAGACATTACCATCATCGCCAGCGAGGAAGAACTCATAGTTACCAGGAGCTGGGTCGGCCACTGCTTTGAGCGCACCGAGTCCGGGTGTGGCAATCGGCCCAGGTGGCAAGCCTGGCTTGATGCGTGTATTGTATGGCGAGTCGAGGTTGACATTAGGGTTCACGCCAGCAACATCTGCCCCATAAATGAAGGTTACGTCCGAGCCAAGCACTTTGTTCTCACGCAAACGCTTGTAAAAAACCTGAGCAATCTGTCGCTGGATCTGGTAACAATCTTGGCTCGCACCACCACACCCCATCTCGCGCTGGATGATGGAGGCAAGGGTGATAGCTTGGTAGAGATTGAGTTTTTGGGCTGCAAATTTGTCAACCAAGCCATTACTCTGAATCTGCTCATACATATGAGCGAAGGCTGCCTTGAGAGCCGCCTCTGGACCTTGATTAGCTGGCACGGAATAGGTATCACCAAAAATATAGCCCTCGAGCGAGGTACCTGCTGGCTTATCGGCAAAGAGTGGGCTGGTATACGTCTTAGCGAGTGCAGCTTTGATTGACTCCTCACTGTAGCCAGCCCGTTTGAGTGCCGTGGTGGCGTCTTGGCCTTGTGGCTTGTAGCGCGAATCGACGACAGTGCCACCTGGCAAGAACGTAACAACACGATTATCATGACACCCCTGCGAGAGCTTCGTCGCGATCTCAGGCAACGACTGCGAAGGGCTAAACTGACATACGCCAGCATGCAGCTGATTACGCGAGCCTGACAAGCGGGTATAGATATCAAAAGCTCTGGTATCGCGAATCAACCCCTGTTCCTTTAGCGTCGCGGCAACGGTCTTGAGTGTAGCACCATCATCGATTGTTATTGCTTTAGCAGTAGTATCTGTTCGATCGACTGGCTGTAGATTTTGATGGTACCACCAATACCCTGCCACGATGATAAGCAAAATCAATAGCCCCACACCACTCAGCCACCACAACCACCGACGACGTCCGCGATGTGGCCGACCGGTATTGTAGCGTGGAGATTTTTTCTGAGAGCCAATCGTCCGACCTTTTGGTGCATCATCAGCAAAGAGTGGTGAAACACTATCATTACCAAGCAGACTTCCCCGCTGTGGCTCCGGTGTGGGCTGCGGCGGCTGGTTATCGTCGTCAAAGCCATAGAAGCTATCATCATCAAGCCCAGAAGGCAACGCATCATCAGCAAAATCATCAACTGGAGTGGTCGCCGGTTGAGGTTGCTGAGGTACTGGTTGCTGGACTGGCACTGCGTACGTGTCACGAGATGGAGTTGGTGTACTACGGTAGGGCTGTGGCTGAGGTGCTGGTTGTGGCTGAGGCCTACTCACCCGCGCGTAGGGATCATATGCCTGCTGCTGCGCAGGAGACGGTGCTGGTTGTGGCTGGATAGATTGTGTCGATTGTGGCTGTTGTCCCACTATTGGGCGATGTGGCTCTGAGCGGCGCATATACGGCGACGCACTGCGCCCCGAAGACCCCACCGAAGCAGCTGAGCGCCCCGACCGCGGCGTGATGCGTTCTACTGGTGGTGGCGACATTGGTGGGTTTGGATTCCCTACCTGGAAGCCTCGGCCTGGCTGGCGGCGAAAATCAGTCATAGTGCGTCTCCAAATAGTCTTGCAAAATAATACTGGCAGCAACAGCATCAATAGCACCCTTGCTATACGGCTTTCCTTGAGCACGAAGATACTCCTCAGCCTGTACACTGGTGAGCGACTCATCTTGAAACGCCAAGCGCGGCGCGATATCTGTCAACTGAGTCGCAAACCGCTCAACATAGGCGGTTTGAGCTGTAGGCTCGCCCGATTGATTGCGCGGGTAACCAACGACGACAACCCCAACACGCTCACTCATAATCAGCTGAGTGATCTGCTCAAGTTCACTACCATCCACTTCAATCGTATCATATGCGACAGCAATTCGCACGGATGGATCGGCAATTGCAACGCCAATCCGTCGTTCGCCGACATCAAGCGCTAAGTATGTTCTCTTATTGTTCATTGAGGTCAAATACCACCTTTATCCGATTCGTGTTATTTGGTGCTGATTGCACCCAGAATGGCGAGAACGATACATCGGCCGAGCTTACCCCTTCAATCTTCTCCACATGCGAGCGAATCTCAGCATAGCGCTTACCCTTAGCGTAGTCTTTAAGCTCCGATTCGTCGACCTTGGGGCCGATCTTGCCGTTGGTTGTGATAGTGGCATTGTAAGCACTGCCGTTGGCCGAAACATTAGTCACCGAAAGCTTATTAACACCATTGCTGTGGACTTGCTGATTTGCCTTGCCGTCAATTTGCTGCTTGAAGTATGCATCAAGGAAAATGCCTGCCTCGCGCTTCTCAATCGCCGAGAGGGAGTACTCCACCGCACCAGTCAGCTGGGCTTTGCCATCGGTTGCTTCGCCGCCCACCTTGACGTTCGGTTGGATGTCGCTGTCGTTTTGCTTGAAGGTATCACTCAGAATAATGTAACTGTCACCATTAAATTGTGAGGCAAGCTCGCGCTTGGCACCATTGCTATCAAGTGAGCTATGGAGTCTATTCCTTGCTTGCTCAATATCACTGCGCTGCACTGTGGTAATTGTCTTGTCTGTGCCACCAGAAGTATCGTGCGTGAAGGAAACAGAGAAGCCAGAGGGGCCCTTAGCCGAGCCCGATGCACCATTGTACTTCGTGCCACTCTCTACCGCGGTGACCTCTGTTGTGCGGCCTCGCATGAGGTCGCCACCCGACGCGTTAGAGTCGAATACCACCGACGATGTCGTTTTATACTGCATACCATTCTCGGACGTGATAGTCGTCCCGGCGTCGATCGTCGCTCCATTACGTAAGACGTCAAACGAAGCCGGCGTAAAGCGCACCGTCCCCGTTGCCTTTGCACCAACATCTTCTTTGCCAGTGGCAGTGAAGTCGATCGAGATAGTTTTGCGCGTTGTCTTGGTTGTTGTCTTGATTGTCCCTTCTTGCAGGTTTGAGCCAAGCGAATCGCCGATCGTAACGCGGGTACTAAGCGGCAAATCAGAAGTACGAGCCTTGATAGTGATGGTCGCATGTGGTGCGAAGAAAATCGCCCACACCAAGAAAACGATCAGGACAACGAGTGCCGCACCACCGATCAAGAGTTTCTTGCGCATTTTGTTGAAATCCGGTACCTTCACCTTCTTCTTGAGGTCTGAGGCAGCCGACGTATCAGCTGCTTTGTCGTCGTCATCTGGCGTCTTGCGAGCAGCCGGGCGGGTGGCAGGACGAGCCGGTACAGAAGTATCAGGCGTTACTGGCTCAGGATCTTCTGGTTCGAGCTCGCTACCATCAATGACATCTTCGTCATCGACCTCGAGCGCTGGGATCTCAGCCATCTCTGGCCGGCTTTGCAATGTCCGCGCCGTAGGGATACTTGCCGAAGCCGCCAAAGTCGAGAGCGCTTGGTTACCAGTGATAATGACGAGCCGTTTACCTGCTTGCTCGGCAGCGCGCTGGACAAGCTTGAGGTTGACAGCACTCTGCATAGCGCCAATCCGCTTAGGTGGCACAAGTGCGACGATTTTTTGTGAGGAGTCCTTCACCTTGCCAATAATGGCGGTAATGTCGTCCTCGGTATCGATATAAATGACATCTTTTTGCATTTAGATCCTCAACATTTTATTCAATTTATTGCGTAATGTTTCTGTTTCACTTGCCCCAATCATCGTATCGTAGCCCACGCGCAGGAGGCCCATCGCGGTGATAAATGAGTGGTCGCTGACCTTGTTCGTCAGGTCGACCACGCCCGAGACGTCACTGGGCTTAATATGCTGCACCACTGGCCGGCGTGTAAAGGGGAGGTCGGTATACCAATCGCGCGTCTCGAGGGCTTTGACTAGTGGCTTGAGGCTTGCCCCACCACCGCAGAGCAAGATACGATTAGGCAGGTGATCGACCGAGCTAAATTCGCTAAGAGCAAGGTCAACCCCTGCTAGCCAGACATCGAGGGTTTTATCAATTGCGGTATCAAAATGCTGCTTAAGCTCTTGTTTCATCTGCTCGTGATTAGTCGCAACCTTGAGCTTCTCAGCCTCGTTGTAGCTAATAGCGCACTCGTTGGCAATCGTATTGGTAAAGCTACGCCCACCAATGCCAAACATTCGCGTCCCTTCTACACCGCCATCATTTACCACCGCAATGTCTGTCGTACCGCCACCAACGTCGGCAAGAATAGCCGTAAATGAGCTATTCGCATCTGTACCTAGTACGCTCCGGCTCACCGCAAAGGGCTCGGCCGCCACCGCCACGAGGTCAAGCGCCAGCTCATCAGCCACGCGCTCGAGCGCGCCAATGTGCACCATAGGAGCAAAAGCAGTATAGATCTGCACCGCTACGTCCTTACCTTGAAAACTAATCGGGTTGCTGACCTTGTAGCCATCAATATGAATGCTGACGAGTGCGGAGTTAACGAGCTTTACCTCCACATCTTGGTTACCCGTCTCGAGAGCGATCTGCCGCTGCGCCTTGATGGCAGCTCGGTCTTGCACCTTCTCGATGATGAATTCCATTTCAGTCTCATCTAGTGGACGATCGGGCTGTGGACGGCGATAGCGAATGGTATTTGTCACACCCTTCACAAGCTCGCCAGCAATGCCAATCACTGCACGGCGCGCCTGTATGCCAGCCTCAGACTCGGCTTGGGCCAGAGCATCTTCGCAGTTGCGCACGACTGCGGCAATGTCGGCAATCGCACCAGAGTGCATATCGCTGCGGTCTTGGTGCTTGCGCCCCACACCAATGATCTCAATCTCCTCACCGTTAACCCGGGCAAGCAGCGCCTTGACGTACTCTGTCCCAATATCAAGACCAACGAGGCATTCGCTAGCGCTGTTATCTGCTCGGGTAAGAAATCGATCGAAAACCATAATCGTCTCTATTATATACCATATACAGGCCTGCCTGCTAGCCCTAAACGGTGATTATTGGCGAATTTATGATGAGAATGTTCATTTTGTACCGAGCACTGCAAGTGTCGTTATTGAGAAACATTACAGAAAAGTTATACAGTGGTAACATCTCCTTGACAAAACAGAGGTAACCACTGTACAATACGCTCACTATGACCAATCGCGAGCCAGTCGATGCCGCGTATATCGGCATCTTTCCACTTGAGAACTACGAGCCAACCGAGTATACCCTGCTTGGCCGTCACCTGTATGAAACGGTCGCAGCGCTTGAAGCGCACCATGCCACGCCCGACGAAACAACGATAGCCTACCAAGCTCCCTTTGGGCGCTATAACGAAGGTGGTACATTGGCCGTTGACCTCACAGCTGATGCCACTGGCCTAACCGCTGGCCAGCTCGCCTTTGCCGACCCTGATAAGCATCATTCTTTTGCACTAACACTGGCGGATAATCGGCAATACTGGTATAGCCGGACCGACCCCAGCCAGATGCCTATCACTCACAACCACGTGGCACGCTTACTCGACCGCTCGCGCCCGCTTGATCATGATGATTCGGAATTATTCCGGTATTACGCAACCCACCGCGACACAACTGCTGCCGACCTCCAGACTCTTCTTGACGAAGCGGTCCTCCCTACGGTTAATCCTGAGCAAGTTCGCCGCGATGCGACCTACTGCTATAATGATATTATTCTCAAAGGCGAACAGTGGTCTGGCGTGCGTCTTGCACTGACAATACGTCGGCTTGGCCAGCTTGCTATGGGCACTACAGCAAACCTAGAAATACCCTACAGCTGTGATGAGCTCGACGCACCAGTGACTTGCCGTATTACCAGTGATGACTTAGAATATACCACGCTTGCCTGCTTTTATGATCATAACGAAACAACCTCGCAGCGTCGCCGTACATATGTTGAGCCAGACATCGCAGAGCTAAGCGACACTATCGCCCAGCTAACAGAGGATATGATCACTGAGCGCTGCGCTCTCCAGTAGGGTCACGCCCTCTCTCTTCTGCGCCCTTGTAGGTGTTATTAATGCCAACAATACAACACCAGTAAATATGTTACTGGTGTTGTATTGTTTATTCCTGGTTATCTGCTAGCGCTCACGCAACACCGCTTTGATCCGACGGATACCAGCTGAACTTGACTCTTCCTTAGTAATCTTGAAGCGCATGCCATCTTCGGCCAAGATGCCGGTGTGCTCGACGTGCGGGCCCCCGCACACTTCGAAGCTCACGCGCTGATCACCTTCGCCGATGGAATAGACCTTGACGGTATCGCCGTAGCGTTCGCCAAAGGCACCGATTGCACCGAGCTTTAGTGCTTCATCGGTTGGGTATACGGCAAAGCTCACAGGCAAATCTGCCTCGATCCAGGCATTGACTTGATCTTCCACTGCTTGCTTCTCCTCCGGGGTGAGCTTGTCGTGATTGAAGTCGAAGCGCAGGCGTTGAGCGGTGATATTGCTGCCATGCTGCTGCAGATCTGGTGCTTTCAATACCGTGCGCAGCGCTGCCCCGAGCAGGTGCGTTGCCGTGTGATACTTAAGATGAATTGGGTCGTGACCTTCCAGCCCGCCGCTAAATTGCCCTTTACGCGCCGTCTTGGAGCGCTGGCGCTGCTCGGCCATTTTGGCGTCAAATTCTGCTCGCCAGTCCTCAGAGAGCGAAATCCCCTGCTTGTATGCCTCCTCTGTACTGAGCTCTACCGGGAAGCCAAAGGTATCATATAGCGTAAATAACTCCGCACCAGTCAGGCCATCTGCGACATACTGCTGCATCTGTTTGAGCCCCTTACGGAGCGTCTGCCGGAAGGCTTTTTCTTCCTTGGCGAGCACGGCGATAATCTGTTCGCGCGCGGCTTTGACCTCTGGGAAGTCTGCCTCGTATAGGTCGGCAATCACCGGCACCACTGCTTCAAGAAAGTTCTGCTCGATGCCAAGGTCGAAGCTGTAGCGGATAGCCCGTCGCAAGAGGCGGCGCATCACATAGCCCTGCTCCTTGTTGCTTGGGACGCAGCCATCGACCGCCATGAAGGTGGCCGCTCGCAGGTGGTCAGCAATCACCCGCATACTCTCGGTATGCGAGGTGTAGCTCTTGCCACTAAGCTGCTCAAGCTTGCTGATAATAGGCCACATCAGGCTAATCTTAAAGACATCGGGGTCGTTATTAGCCGCAGCCGCAATGCGCTCCAGGCCAGAGCCGTGGTCGATATTCGGCTTATCTAGTGGAACAAACTGTCCCTCGGCTACCTTCTTGTATGCCATAAAGACGTTGTTGCCGATCTCCATAAAGCGTCCGCAGTCGCAGTTAGGATGGCAGTGCTCACCAAACTTCGGGTCGTGCTCAATGAAATCAAACTCATAAAACATCTCGCTATCGGGCCCGCATGGGTCACCGACTGGCGTCGTCTCCGGCCCGCCGTTGCGGCTCCACCAGTTTTTGCTGCCGTCATAGTAAAAGATGCGCTCACCTGGCTGGATGCCACGGGCCGCGCCGCGCTCTTCGCTGCCGATGTCGACACTTTTCGCTTCGATCCCCTTTTCGGCAAATTTCTGCCGCCACAGCTCGGCTGCTTCGGTGTCTTTGGCAATATTGTACTCGGGTGCACCAATGAAACACGTTACATACAGACGATTCGGGTCGAGCCCTACTTCCTCGGTGAGGAATGTCCACATCCAGGTAATTTGCTCTTTCTTAAAGTAGTCGCCCAGGCTCCAGTTACCGAGCATCTCAAAGAAGGTAGTGTGGCGATTATCGCCAATATCGTCAATGTCTTGAGCACGCAAGCACGTCTGCGAGTCGGCGATGCGCTTGCCCTGTGGGTGCGTCTCACCCAGCAGATATGGGATCATCGGCTGCATGCCCGCACCAGTAAAGAGTGTCGTCGGGTCATCGGTTAGGATGAGCGGGGCCCGCTTGATAATGGCGTGCTGCTGCTTGGCATAAAATTCGAGGTATTTGTTGCGGATATCTTGAGCATTCATAGGGGGTATTATAGCACGGACACACTACCTCGTGCATCTTTGGTGGTGTGATTATAAAAGCTCTCCATAGCGAAGCGTGCTACCGCTTGAAACACTACTGTACAAAAATCGACTCATTCAAGAGCCGATTTTTGCGCGATCGTACTTATTTCTCACGTTTAAAAAGCTTGTTGCGATGACGCCACAGGCCAATTGCCCCACCAATGAGAGCAGTCCCTGCCCCACCGAGGAGCCAGAGGTTGGCACCCGTGTCAGCAAGCGCAGCTGCTACAGGGTGTGTCTGCTCGGGTGTGTGGGCTGCTGTCTTTGGTGCGGCGGCAGCTTGCAGCGGTTGTTGTGGTTGCAGCGCAGTGCGGATTGCATCAACCCGTCGCTGCAGTGCCGTCTTGGCTGCATTATCTTTGACAGTATCGACCACTGCTTGGGTTGTTGCAAGCAGTGCAAGATCTGGCTTAGCTTCGAGTGCATCAACGGCTTGCGTGGCTGTCTTTTGGCGTGCTTGATCCTCCTGGATAGCTGTAGCTATAGCAGTGGTGAGCGCCTTGGTCGCTTTGGTAAGCTCTGGCGTTGTGGTTGCTTTGAGGTTTGCGAGGCGATCTGCCTCTGTCGCTGCTGCAGCAACGTCCTTGTCTGCTGCGACGTAGGCTGGCGCGGCAGCAAGCTCTTGCTTGGCTTTGTCGTAGTCGGTGTGGTCGACGCGGAGGTCATCGATTGCTTGCTGAAGCTCTTGCAAGGCTTTGTCGATCACAGCCTGAGGAGATGTCTCATCAGCCACCACAGCACGAGCAATAACCTGCTTGGATATTGCCTCCGCCCTCGTGTGTGGGCTGTAGCCATCCAGCACCAATGGCTCGGCTAGCTTCGCTTCGAGCTTTTCAGTGGTTGTGATCTCTACCTCGCGTGTTACCTCTGCTTTATTATTGGCATTATCGACCGCGCGGTAGGTGATTGTATATGTGCCTGGCTTTGGGTTTGCAAGGTCAAGATTTTTTGCGTCGATAACCACGCCATCGCTATTAACACCTGTTCCGTCCGCCCCATCATTCGCTGCCACAGTACGCACAGCATCGACAATCGAGCGGCCCGCTCGCGCCACGAGCTTCTCTGGCTTGGCTGGCGTAAAGACTGGTGCGGTAGTGTCAGCATCAGCATACGCCCGATGCGCCACAAGCTGCGGCCCCACGATTCCAATGCCACCAACGACGACTGCCGCTGCAGCAATAACCCTCATCCGAGAGTGAATGTGTTTTACCCTCATAATAATCCCCCTTATGGTTGTCTATAAGTGTCAGTATACGAAACTGCTGTTTGGGTTGTCAACAGAGTTACTTCTAAATGGTCGTGCGACATATTTCCTGATACTTAAAGGGAGAATGCATGCCTTGCAGAATAGCCTCTCTGTTTTCACTCATTGTTAAGGTAATACAGCAGCTATAAAGCCACGGAATCGACGACAATCCCTCCGCCAAGACACTCTGTCCCACGGTAGATTACGGCTGACTGGCCGGCTGCCACGGCCCGCTCAGGGTCACCGAGGTGGAGGGTGGCTTGGGCCTGAGCTGGGTCATACTGCAACGTGCATGGCCTCAGCTGGCCACGATGGCGCAGACGGACGGTCAGCTGGTCGCTCGCCGCTGGTGCGCCATGAATCCAGTGCAAATCGCCCACCAACACATCATGACGCCACATTGCTTCGTCATTCATATTGCGACTCACGTATACTACATTTGCTGCCATATTTTTACCGACAACGTAATAGGGCAAGCCGCCGCCAACATCCAGTCCATGGCGCTGGCCTAGGGTGTAAAAGATCGCACCATCGTGCTGGCCTAGCACTGCCCCCGTTTGCTTGTCGATAATATCGCCCGGGCGAGTGGATACATACTGATTTAGGAAGTCTCGCATGCCGACATTACCAACAAAGCACACTCCCATTGACTCCTGCTTGCGCGCTGTCCAGAGGCCACGCTCAGTAGCCATGTGCCGCACCTGCTGCTTCGTATAGCCACCAAGCGGGAAGAGTGTATGGTGGAGCGCATTATTCGTCACGCGGTAGAGGAAGTAAGTCTGATCTTTGGCTGCGTCGGTCGCGCGGTAGAGGCGATCGGGCTGGAATGAATGTTCTTGACTAGTCGCCGCGCTGTCATCCTCTACACATGCGCCACCGGTTTGCGCATAATGGCCAGTAGCAATGAGGTTAGCCCCACGCTCGCGCGCCGTATCGAGAAAGAGCCGAAACTTAATCTCTTGATTGCACATAATGTCGGGGTTAGGCGTGCGCCCAGCTTGGTACTCGGCTAGCATGTAGTCTACCACCTTGTGCTTGTAGTCATGCTCAAAATCAAAGACGATAAAGTCGATACCCAGCTGCACTGCCACCCGCTTGGCGTCGGCCAAGTCCTCTGCCCAGGGGCACTGCATGCCAGGCAGATCTTGGCTCCAGTTTTTCATATATACACCGGTCACGTCGTAGCCCTGCTCAACCAGCAGCGCTGCAGTGAGGCTACTATCCACCCCCCCGCTCATCCCGACAAAGACACGTTGCGTCATGGTTGCACCGCCTTAAACCAGCCAATCTTCACCAACTCTTCGATCGTCAGCTGCCAACCACTTGGCGTAAGCCACCAGGTATCCGACCATTGTTTGTCGGTGGTTACAGGGTGGCTGCGCATGGTGATATGCGGTACATACTGGCCAAACTCCAGTGCAACGCGGCGCGAGTGGTAGGCACTAGTAACGAGGATAATCGAGTCGATATTCTTTTGGCGGAGGAGCTGGCCAGTTTTTTTGGCATTTTGGCGGGTGGTTTCGCTTAGTTCCTCGGTGAGGATAGCACGGTCAGGCACACCAGCCGCCACGGCTTGGCGGCGCATTGCCTCGGCATTGCTGGGGCCAGTCTTATCGGCGGCAGCACCCGAGAAGACAATAAAGCGCGCCCAGCCATTTTGGTAGAGGCGAATCGCTTCGGCGGTGCGGGCCTGAGTGTCGCCACCACTCACTGCCACAATAGCATCAGCAGCCTGGCACTGCTCAGCACTGCTCGGGGCTGCTTGGCAGGTGGCAAGGTCGTCGCGCGTCAGCCAGCGCCCACCAAGCCAAACCAGGAGCATCAGGGCGATAAATATCCCGGCAAGCCAGCGTAATAATTTCATCGCCGCGCCCCCTTCATCCGCTCTTGCTCGTGCTGCACCGCTGCAATGATACACTGCGCCGCACGCTGGCAGTTCTCCTCGGTCGAGAGCCGCCCCAGGCTGATGCGCAGGCTTCCGTCGGCTACCTCTGGCGGCAGACCAATCGCCGTCAGGACATGGCTGCGCAGCCCTTTATTGGCCGCACAGGCGCTGCCAGTTGCCACGAGCACACCATCGCGCTCAAGCAAGAAAATGAGCCGCTCGGCATCCACCCCAGGGAACGAGATATGTAGATGACCCGCCAGGCGATGCTTCACATCACCCGAGACAACTGCCGTAGGGATGTGCTCGCACAAGATACGCTGCAGGCTATTACGCAGCTGCTCAAGGCGCTGCGCCTCGGATTTACGATGTGCCTGGACAAGCTCCAGCGCCGTTGCAAAACCGACCGCGCCAGCCACATTCTCCGTCCCGCTGCGCAGGCCACGCTCTTGCCCACCACCAACAATGAGTGGATCAAGCCGCACCTGGCTGGCCAGCCATAAGAGACCAACTTGCTTAGGGCCGTATATCTTGCCCGCATTAAGCGTTAGTGCATCCACGCCAAGGCGTGCCACATTAATATCGAGCTGACCTGCCCCCTGCGAGGCATCACTGTGGAGGTAGAGCGGCATTGGCTCACCTGCTTCGAGTCGTCGCTGGCGCTCACGAGCTACCACTGCGGCAATTGCCCGCAGTGGCTGGATCGTTCCTAGCTCATTGTTGGCCAGAGCAATACTGACGAGTACTGTCTCTGGACGGATCGCCTGGGCAATTACCTCGGGCGTCACCACACCCTTTGGGTTCGCTTTCACCACTGTCACATCATGCTGGTGTGCTGCTGCTAACACGGCATGGTGCTCAATATTTGCCGTTACCACATGGCCGTGTACGCCAGCAAACATGAGGTTAATCGACTCCGTTGCACCAGCCGTCATAATAATCTCATCTGGCTTGCCGCCCAGCGCCACCGCAAGGCGGTGCTTTGCCTGGCGATAGGCCTGCCGCACCGCTACTGCTGGCGCATAGGGGCTGGATGGGTTAAAAAACTGCTCTGCAAAGTAGGGCTGCATCGCCGCCAAAACACGGTCATCCATCGGCGTGGCCGCTGCGTGGTCACAATATATCATCTCTGGTTTCACTCCAATTAGTATAGCACTCTAGTCCGGATCGGCGAAACGCTGGCCAGTATTGGGGTCAACGCGGTAAATCTCGCGTGCTACCCGCTCATAATAGAGGCGCGTCGCCATAACGAAATTACGGAGTTCATCACCGGTCAGGTAGCTGTAGCGAGCACCCTCTTGCGCTTTAAGGATGCCCTGGTCGTTAATCTCGTAGCGGATAGTATTGGTCTGGATATGGCGCCTCTCGTCTGTCCACTCTTCGTGCCAGATCCAGGTTTTTTCGTCGAGGCAAAAGAATTCGCGGTGCCGCCCCTTCTCGACCGGGCCAAACAGCTCTGCCCCAATCTCACTCTCAAGCGTGATGAGCTCGCGCTCGGTATAGCGTTTAAACGGCCGCTTCTTCGACTTACCAACACTGGTATCGCCCGCCAGCAGCGCGTAGGCCTTGCCAAGGAGCGAGCTTGGCTTTTTCACTAGGCAGCGCGCCTCCCAGAGTAATAACCGCTATGAGGAGATGGAGCTGTAGCCGTAGCTGCACTACGATGTGCTCGTCTTGCTGCGTAATGTGATAGATCTATCACATTACTACTGTCGCCGTTCCCATTTGCTGGATATTCTTGAGTTGTATACAAGGATGAAGCTCCAATCCTATTGCCTTCCTCTTCATCAATCTTCCTATCCCAAAGTCCAGGGTCTATATCAGTTTCACCACCAACAAAGGCTCGCGTTGCCAAAGCCTTGACGACACCATTCGTCCCCTCGGTCTCCTCAAGCTGGCGTGCATCATTGCTGCCATTCATAGCAAGTTCTTGTTCACGCATCATCAAGACTAGATTCGTCACTCGTGCAGCATAGAGTATATTCTCACGATAAATTGCTTCTGGGGATACCGTCTTACCCTTATTCTCATCCCTTGTCGTGCCATTATATGCGAGCAAAGCCTCAGCAAGCCCTTTCTTGACACGCTCCGCCTTCCGCTCTGCCATGAGATCCTCATACGACATAATACCAGAGCGATTCTCATCGCCTTGGGGTTTTGACTCCTGCGTCACATCGCCCTTATGTGTGGGCTGTTGTTGTCGTGTGTGATCTATCGAAAAGAAACTCTCACCGCTCATATATCAAATAACCTTTGTACATTTGCCGTTGTGGTGGTGGCGATGCGCGCGATAGGCAAGCCTTTCTTGGCTGCTTGGTCGCGGGCTACCTCCTCCACATAAGCCGGTAGGTTGATTCTACCACGGAAGGGTACCGGAGTCAAGAAGGGAGCGTCGGTCTCAAGCAGTATGGCATCGAGTGGGAGATCGGTGTAGAGCTGCTGCTGAGCACTGTCTTTTGTGAAGGTGCTGATGCCATTGACGCCAATAGATAAGCCGCGAGCACGGCCCTGCTCGAGCTGAGCTTGGGTATCGGTAAAGCTATGCAAGACGCCGCGCACTGGCTGAGCATCGTAGATAGGCCAAAAGTCCTGCCATACTGCGCTGTGCGCTTGCTTCTCGTCGCGCACGTGGAAGCTAACGGGCAGCTGGAACTCCGCCGCGAGCTGCAACTGCGCCTGGAGACACTGCTGCTGGGCTGGGCGAGCGCTATTGTCATAAAAATAATCCAGGCCAATCTCTCCCACCCCCACGATGACGGGCCGGCCCTGCCGCAGTGGCTTCTCAGCGAGGAGCTCACGAATGGCTGTGATACCCGCTTCGCCCGCTGCTTCGGCATCATGGGGATGAATGCCCACCGCTGCATAACAGTGATCGCGCGCCAGGGCAAACTGCACTGCCTGGCGCGAGCTACGCACATCCGTCCCAACGCAGATCATGGCAATACCAGCCTGGACAGCCTGCTGGTAGGCTGCCTCACGCGTTGCATCGTCGTAGAACTCGCTATCGTGCAGGTGGCAGTGCGAGTCGATGAGGCGCGGCATGGGTGATGTGCTGCCAAGAGTATGTGTCGTATCACTTATCATAGCTTTCTCCTTTGCTTATGAGGCTGCGCGTGCTCGTGGGTCAGGAGTGTGAATATAGCGCTTCGGAAACAGTGGTGGGACGTCGGCTGGCACGACGCCAGTGCCAAAGATAGTGTGGATAGCCTGAGCGGTGGCAGGCATGAATGGCACGAGCTCATCGGCAATCTGCAGCAACGTACTGGCCGCATAGGCTAAGACTTCGCTCAGGTGCGACTCGGCATCGTGGTCGGTCGCGCGGCGCTTGGCGATCTCCCATGGCTTGACCCGCTCAAGGTATTGGTTGAGGCTGCGGACGGAGCTCCATACTTCATCGAGTGCTTTATCAAACTCCAGTCGCTGCATCATGTCGCGGTAGATGGTCATATCGTGCTCGGCTTGCGGCGCATCGCCAATCACTCCTGCTTGGTAGCGCGTCAGCATGGCTGCCACCCGCTGCACAAGGTTACCGAGGTCATTACCGAGCTCGCCGTTGTACGCTTTCTCAAATTTTTCCCAGGTAAAGTCTCCATCGTCTTGAGTAGGAATATGGCGGGCAAAGAAGTAACGGAAGGCATCGGCCCCGTAGCTCTGGATAATTTCCATTGGGTCGACCACATTGCCGACTGTTTTACTCATCTTACTACCTCCAACGTGAACGAAACCGTGAACGAGTAGTGTCTTCGGTAGTGGGAGGCCGAGCCCGAGCAACATAGCGGGCCAGATCCCTGCGTGGAAGCGCAAGATATCCTTGCCGATGACTTGCACATCGGCTGGCCAATACGCCTGCCACTCATCGGCCCTATCTGGATAGCCCAGTACCGTAATGTAGTTGGCTAAGGCATCGAGCCAGACGTACATCACCTGACTGTCGTCGCCTGGCACTGGCACGCCCCAGCTGAGTGTCTTACGCGGACGGCTAATTGAGACATCTTGGACACCATTTTTAATAAGCTCGAGGAACTCATTTTTGCGGAACTCGGGTACGATTTTCATCCGGCCTTCAGTAATGGCTTGGCGAATCTGCTCGGTAAAGGCACTCGCTTTGAGGTAGTAGTTCTCCTCTGAGACGCGCTCATACGGCGTTTGATGATCAGGACATATACCATTCGTCTCGTGGACTTCCTTGTCGGTAAAGAATGCCTCATGCCCCACGCAGTACCAGCCCTCATAGGTGTGCTTGTAGATCAGCCCCGCCTGAGCAAGCCGCTGCCAGATGTACTGCACTGCTGCAACGTGGTGCGGGTCAGTCGTGCGGATAAAGTCAGTATATTCTGCACCAACTGCCTCCATCAAGACTTTGAATTTGCCATACATGCTGTCCACATAGCCCTGTGGGTCGAGCCCATTCGCCTGAGCCTTGGCAGCGATTTTATTACCGTGTTCGTCTGTGCCAACTTGGAAGCGTACCTCGTGGCCATTTTGCTTCTGATAGCGTGCCCAGATATCGGCCAGGAGATAGTCGAGCGCATTGCCAATATGCGGCTTACCGTTGACATAAGGAATAGCAGTGGTGATGTAGGCGTGTTGTTTGGTCATAGGGGTATTATAGCATGGGGCGAGTTAGGGTGTCTTGGGCTGCTGCCGCTTGGCAATATCAATTGACGCATCAAGCTGATCCGCACGCTGCACAAGGGTGATTGTATCGCCCATGTCAGTTCTCCAGGTGGTTGAGATACGTATATCCTTTGTGATGCGTTCAATCTCACCTACATTATCACCATCGACTGGTTCACCCCACGCTGCGTGCCCAGCCTGCGCATAGCAACGATAAAGGCCAAGACAATCCATGACGGGTAATTGACTTGCAAAACATATCGTTACCTGAGTGACAGTACCCTTATGACTAGACACTTGCATCGACAGCGCCCCATCATGATACCACCGTACCGCCTTCATATGGGGCATTATGCTCATTATCCGCCAGCCCTGCTGGCGCATCGCGTCATCAAACTGCTCCATGGATAGCGGCCACACCTGGCTCAAAATACGGTTGACTTGAGCAGTATATTGCTCTGGGGTGAGATATACCTGCATCTTGGCATCGAACTGCTTTTTCATGAGCCAGTATGTGCGAAAACCAGGCGCACCTTGTGCGTTATGCTGCTGTACCCCAAGACGGGCAAGATCAAAATTGATCATATACGGCTGGCCGCTATCAAGCTGAGCGGTAGCAAGTTGACGACTTGCAGACTCAAGCTGTGGCAGTTGCCACGTCCAATTAAGTATGTCGGCTGGCGACGTAATGCCGCTTATATCGCGTAAACGCACGACACAACCATGTGCTGCTGCACGTAGTGCTTGGTCAGAAGCGGCTCTTGGTACGTGGCACTCCCAGTCATACTTACCTTTTCTGAATCCAAGTGCGCATAATTGTTGTTGCTCATCATTTGTTAGTTGAGCAAAGCCAGTTCGTCTTGTACATCCATCAAATGAGATGACTACATGCGCGTCATCAACCACCCCTAGGCCTTTCAATTGTATAGCAGTCCGTTGTTTCCAGCTTTCCATTGCATCATCTACCATTGTGGCATACTGCCGCGGCTGCATGCAAAACGACTGCAGTGTCTGATATAACGCATCCTCAAACGCCTCCCATGTTGGGTACACAAAGTCAGCAGTTAGCGATGTGTCGCTTGCGAGCGTTGTATCTAACGCTGGATTATGCCACTCATACCACACAACCTCAAACTTTGCATACAAGATTGACTCTGAGAAAAGCTGCCTTTTATGATCTGCTTCGGTGGCTGGCCTGATGCCAAGCGTCAGACGCTTATACGATGGCATGTCGCACGATGGCATAATCCATTGCGCGATGTCACCATCTCGTTGCAGCTGCGCCGTGCCCCATGCGTGATTACCTGCTTCAACATACGTCTGCCATAGTGTATGGACATCATCAGTGTTCATACCATCTGGCAGTTGGAATGTGAACGAAAGGGTATATTCATCAGGGTTATCTTCATCTGGCCAATCGATCGCAGCAAGCACACCAAACTGGCTTGACTCGGTAATTCGATGACTATACCATCCAAACACGTTGCTCACCGCTGTGAAGTTTGGCCTCATTGATGGCTTTGTCAGGTCGTTAAACCAATTGATTATATTGACAAAACTGCGTGGGGTCATGTAGTCATGGTATTGCGCTTGTGCAACTTGTTGTATATTAAGTGTTATAGAGACACTCTGCTGCTGTTCTGTTTTATGATGCCACAGCGTGCAAGACTCACGAATAATCTGCTTATCCTTCACATAATGACGGCACCATGTGAGCATATTTTGCCGGGGTGTACTGTACGATGAGTCTACTCCACCCCAGACAGTCGCGCCATACTCAGTACAGTAAGCATAGAACGCCTGCGCCTCAGCAGGTGATAGCCCATCAACGGAAAAGTTCATCACATTCCGCTTGTCTTCACAAATAATGCTTCGACGGTGCTGCGCTGGAGATACAAGGTGAATGACGTTATTGACACATCCTGGCTGCGTATCTATCTCCCAATCAAGCTCCTGTCGAATAGCATCTAATACCTCATGCTTTGTCATGGGCCACGATAGCGACCCGATACCATAAAACCACCCTAACACATCGCTCTCGAGACGGGATGAGAGGCCATAATCCCTGGGTATTTGCGTGAGATCAAGTGTGGAGAATTTCTCGCTATACTGGCGATAAACCGCTTCATGATCGGGATGCAGATTGATACTGCGCACACCAGCGTGCAGTAAATGATCGTTGGCAATAGAGAGCTGACCAGGATCAATTGCATCCTTTCGCTGCTGCCACCAGATATCCATCTCAATCTCTGGAATTTGTACTGTCCATACCAGTAACCGGCTTGGCGAGTTTATACCTCGGGTATCGCGGAGCCAGACAACACACCCATGAGCGGCCGCACGCAGCTGCTCTTTGGTGGCAGATTGCGGCAATTGACATTCCAAGCAGTACCTCTCAACATCCTCAACAAAACCGCACGCTTGTAGCTGACTTTTTTCTGTCTCATACGGAAGGCCACTTATCCTAATTACCATCGCCGTCGCATTGTTAATTCCCTGGCTGGCAAGTGTAATGATATTATTCTTCCACTGGAGCTCTGTTTCATCGCTATCAAATAGCAACGCGTAGTGACGCGGCTGCTCACTTAACTGACGTAATGTTTTATATAACTCTTCTTCAAAGATATCCCATGCTTGGTGAGCCGTGACTGGCACTGGAGGTACTGCTGGAGGCGGCATAACACCATATGGATTGTTTGTTCGATTATGCTGCTTCGTATCTGTGGCGATGATTGTGTACAAAACATAGCTCGACGGTAGCCCCTGGTCATAATCATCAGGGGTTGCAGGCCGCATACCGAGTGTAATGACGACACCTGTTGACACTTTCCACTGCCAGCATAGTGATGAGTCAAATGTTGATTGTTGAGGTATCGCGACGCCCCATACATTAGTTGCTGCTTGATAATATTCGATGAGCAGACCTCGTATCTCATTTTTTCTTGCGTCACCAGGTAAGCGATACTCAAGAATCAGATCACGTACCGGTCGTTTTCCGCCAACCTGATCCTCATTCCCTACCGTGTCTTTAACAAGGACATTACCGTGCCAATCATCATACGTCGTATCTCTATACCAATGCCATCCCAATGATGATTGAATAGCTTCAAGCTCATATTCAAACAATGGCCATGGCAATGCCGTGAGCCAGCTCAGTGCTGCCACCCAGCCACGCCCTGTCATGTGCGGTGGTGACTGCTGCGTGGAGAGATTCTTCTCAACATGCAACGATACCTTGATGTCCCACTGCTTTGCTTTTGTGTCTACTGGGCTAAAATCAATCGTGCATGTTTGCTGTATGATATCGATATCTCTGGCACAAGAAATCTCATCCTTGATAGGAAAGAATCGCCACTGATACGAAACTGGCTCACGCGGTGCATATTGGCCGTAATCTGTATATTCCTTCGGCTTGCCCCATGCAGCATGGGCCGCTTGGAGGTATTCGTCGTAGTATTTGCGCTGCAACCGTTTGTTCTTTGCTTGGGAGACAGTACGCGTGATGATATAGCGGCTTTCGTCGTCATCACATTGAACGATGACTGTATGACCTGTATCATCTTCAAAAACAAGTGAACGGTCTTGACTTCTCTCATCATCCAGCTTTGCTTTCCATCCATACGAAGAGGCCAGTGCCGCTATCTCAGACCAAGCTGATGACCATGACATGGCTCTGATCGCATCAATCCACTCAATCAGTGCTGTAGGACTCTCTAATGACGCTACTGGAGGCTTTTTCTGTATTTGTGATGATTGTTTTTTCTTCATGTATCATCCTTGTACTGTTGTCTATATCTTATTGAGGTATCTTGTACTATATTACTTTTGATTCTATCGCACGAGCATCATGAGGCACCCTACAACTGAGCGGCAACATCGATGAGTACATAGAGCTTATCTGTACTCTGCATAAGGGTGATGGTACTGTCTTGGTTGGTTGTCCAGATGGTCGAGATAGCCAGACCTTCTGCAGCATGCTCAGCTTCGTCTACCTCATCGCTTGGCTCGCCCCAAGCTACTTGCCCGGCCTGCACGTATTGGCGGTAGAGGTCGAGACACTCTGCTGTGGGTGAACCATTAGCAAACCATGCCATCACGAGCGATACCGTCTTATTGTCTTTGCTCGATACCATGACGCGCAACGGCCCATCATAATACCACCAGGTATTCTCCTCTTGCTTCATAAGCTGCCAACCGTGGCTCTGCATTGTAGTATCAAACTGCTGCATAGAGCGCAGTGATGGTTGGCTGAGAATGCGATCGATCCAGCTAGTGAATTGCTCTGGAGAGAAGTATGTCTCCTCATGTAGCTCACTCTCCAGGCGCGGCAATGGATCAGGTCCAGGATAGGGACGAATCGTGCGCGGGCGACGGGCACCATCGGGCGGTGCACCAGTTTGCCTACTGGTGAGGACAAACATGATTGTCTTGTCTTCCTCGTTGAGATTGATACTAACGTGCTCCCGCGAAGCTGGTGTTTGTGGAGCAAAACCCTTCCACATCGTACCAGTGAGATGACCTGTGTGTCGTACATCGGTCGGCCAGCCCCAGGCCGCTGTGCCAGCTGCGCAGTATTCGTCGTAGAGTGTGCGACACGCGTCTGCTGGTAATTGGTGAATTACATCGATGACTGGGCTACTCGCCACCGACGTTACAACGTCATTTTCTATTGTAGCAAGCAGTGGCATATAACCATCGTAGTGCATACACTGCTCGTGCCCCGTCTGCGGCTCTTGCTCACGTGGCTTGACGAGCTGCCAACCCAATTCTTGGATGAGACTATCATACACCTCATACGTCATTGGCCAGGGGAGTTTGCGGAGTGCATTAATAAGTGAGACGAGTTGTGCACCATTAATAGGCTTCGGCGCTTCTGCCGGCTGAGCTGATGATTGGTCTGCGTTCATAGTACCTCATATTTTCTTTATAGATTTCTCTTTAGAGTTAACATGTTTGTATCGTACCACGTTTTGGTATAACGTGGTACCATTTAGTCATATTATTGACAAAGCTGCAATCTATCGTGTATAATACACTACTCTGTTATGGAACATCGCTCATCATCCTACCCTCCCGAGCACTCGCCAGACAATGAGCGGACAGCGCAGCTGGAGAAAGACCGCCAGTATCTGTTATTTTTGCTTGCGAATGACCTCGGCTATGACACGCGTGATGTAGTCATCTCTGGCAATGCTGAGCCCGAGGACAGCGACACAGAAGCAGCGATGAACTCCTCTCGCTGCATTGTCACACTACCACCACACAAAAAACGCCAGCAACCAGGCCGGACGGTAGCTATCTACCCCGACATCACGCTTGTGTTCGATACGCAAGCGACGCAGCAGTGCAGCCCCGAGCAGCGGGTATCGCTTGAAAGCCATACAAAGGAGGAGTTGCTATATCTCATCAAACAAGACCCAGCCTGTGGCCTAGAACTCCCCCATGGCCGGCGCTTTACGGCGAGCATGGTCGATGCGCTCACTCATCCGATTACCGATGCTCGGGCGCGCATCACTGAGGCTATGAAGCTTGAGCAGCAACAACATACAGATCGAACCCGGCGCTCACTTGGCAAAGTAACCATCCACTACGCCGCAGAGGAGCTTGGTGTTGCACCACAAACCATCGAGAAATCTCTGGATGATCCTGTCATTCGTGAAAAACTTGGCAAAATTGCTACTACCCAGCGCGGCACAGAATTGCAACATCTCCTGACGCCACGCCAAGTAGCGACCCTCGCCGAGCACCTTCAGTCTAACCCACCACCAGAGGGATATCGCACGCTTAACGGCGTTGCCAAGAAGCTTGGCGTTGGCGGCAATACAGTGCGGCGTATTATTGATGAGCTTAATAGTGCTGGCACTAGTATCCACGGTGAGGAGTACCACAAAGCCACTGGGCTATCATACCGCTACTACTCACCCACCGACCAGCGGAAAATCGAGAACTGGGCACGCAAAGAAGGGCTCTTTACCCCTGTGCCAGCGGGGTATTTGCTCCGCACGACTATTGCCAAGCAGCTTCATGTGACGCACGCGACGATTAATCAAGCCATCGAAACCCTTGGCATAGCGCTCGAGCGATACCGTGTGCGGCGCCAGAACGGCCAGCTAGCTTGCACACTAGGCTACCACCTCTCGCCTGAGCAAGCTGAGCAGGTAGCAGCCTATCTCGGACGGTCGCTTGACGGGACAGTGGCTCTTTAGCTTATACTTAAGTGTTTGCAACAAACGATTGCATTATAGTATGGTGGTAGGTATGGAAACACCCCAGCAACCAACACAATCACCCGAGATATACGACAGATATACTACTCAAGCAGAAAAACTCAATGATTTACATAAACTTCTTTGCTTCTTGCTTGAGAACGATATCGGCCTTTCTGTTAGTGACCCAGCCCAGGTGTATATATCGCAAAGCAAGACAGAACCAAGAAGAGGCTATACAGACCAGCCGCCACCTCTTCGCTTTATCACAAATATCCAGCCACACGACACCCAACCCGCTCGTACCATCATCACCTACTCAGAGGTCGCTTTTGTCTTTGACCCAGCTCTGGAGAAAGAAGACCCCCTTAGGAACCATAATGCAGGTGATCGCCAACCACTCCACACATACACCAAGGATGAACTAGCGGTGCTTGTTACGAAAGATACCGCCCATGGCATTACCCTGCCAACAGAACGTCACTTTGCCTCGAATATATGCGATGCACTCACAAGCCCAATTGCTGACGTACATCAACGCATTGCAGCCGCACAGGCCGATAATACGCCGCCGCGCCAACTTCGCCCTCGCAAGCGAACCATCCACAGCATTGCACGAGACCTTGGTGTCTCATGGCGGACAATAGAGCACGCTACGGAAAACCCCGAGGTTGCTGCAGCAATTGGTACTGTTGCTATAGCCGCTCGCAGGGATACAATACATAGGCTCTATACGTCGCGCCAAGCTGGCATCATTGCAGATTACTTGCGGGAGCAGGGTATGCTTGGGCTGCTCTCACCACAAGAAGGCGAGCTGAGTGTTACTGGACTTGCCAAGCAGCTTGGTCTGCACCACATGACCGTGCGACGTGCTATTACAGCACTCAACGACATGGCAGAGGCAGACGACATGCTTGTTGGTGTCCGCCGCAAAGCCCATGGCAGCCGCTCGGGCATACACTATACACCACGCGAGCAAGAGCGCATTATCGAGCACCTCCGTGAGAAGGGGTATGAAGTGCCAGAAGACACAATCGGTCAATCGATTGCGTCATCGAGCGATCGATTCTCACGTGCCGAATGAAAACGATGGTACAATAGTATTTATCATGGCTGTACGACTTCCCGACCACCTCACGCCTACTGTCGAAACGCTGCTACCAGATCAGGCAGCAACAATGCCACTGGCTGGCCTCGCAGTCAACCCAGATCGAGTCCTCTACGCTGCAAACAAAACACCAGTTATACCGCTGCCAGCACGCGATGATATTGCATGTCAATTACCACCACAGCTCGCCAATCGGGTTGTCATCAACCGAGTACCGCACATTCCTTGTGCGCACGAATCACAGACGACTATTGCGGAGCATCTCCTCGTTGATATATCGCGCTGCAACGATGCGCTTGCTGTGATGCCTACCTGCCCGCGCAACCCAGATGCAACGTTTTACACACCCATCGCTGGTCTGATTACTGAGATTGGGCCTGATAGCATCGAGTTCTATCCCGACCCCGAGATTGTCGATTTGCGCTACGCCGCTGAGTCGCTTGCCCAGTACGTGCGCTGGCTTCGTAGCCTGCAGAGCGTCACAGTTTCGCCTAACAATAACCATCAACCAGAGATATCTCAGAAGAATCAACGGCCACCTCACGCGCTAACACCGCTGGATTTATACACAACATTAAAGCAGTTAAGGGATCGACCAGAACATCACTAACTTATGTGGTATAGTTTCCTTATTCTCCATCTCGTTGGGCTTGTCGGGTATAATCTGGTGCTGCGCCGCTCACTGAGTCGACGCGCCGATGCTAGCGACACTCGGTCTTGCCTGTATCGTGTGGAAATAACTACTTCCCCGTGATACGCACAAATATCATCTCATGTTCGTCTGGCCCTGGGTTGTGGATCTTGTGCTGCGTATCAGACGGGAAGATAAAGACGTCGCCTGGATTGTAGGTATATGTACCATCTGCGTCAGACACCTCACCACTGCCCTTGAGGACGATCATTGTTTCCTCGACACCGGGGTGGTCATGCCAGTCAAAGGTCGCGCCTGCAGGCAACCAACCATGGGTGATCGCCTCGCAATATGGGCTCGTGGCGTGCTCAGCCGACGCATAGACCTTGCGCGCCCCACTGCCACCGTGGGCAGATTCTTTAGGGATGGTGGTTGCTGGACGTTTGATAATGCGCATGGGTTGCTCCTTCTATTTACTTATTGCTGCAGTTTTTGCTTGTAGTAAAAGGCGTTTGCCTCGATCTCTTCCACCGTGTCTGGGAACTGCTGCACAAGCTGGGTGTGGCTCAGCTTCAGCACAGCATCTTGTGGGCTGAGCTCAGCTAGAGCCAGGGCTTGGCGCACATATTCGCGAATATGCCAATACTGCTGGCCATCCTTGATAAGCTGCTGCTTTGGCGCACTGAGTGCACCAACCATCATGCCTGAGGCAGTGCGGCTTGCTTTTTTGAATATGGTGATGCCGACGGTAACAACCAGCAGCCACAGCCCAATAAGTAATACGATAGCGCTTTGCTTGGGGTTGCATATCGCCACCAGGACAAGCGCACCAGTTATACCGACGGCGATCTTGTGCCGCCGCACGAAACTACTCTTCTCCCCTGGCTGCTGCGCGGTCTTCGCATTGGAATCAAGCTCGGTAGGAAAGGGATATGACATCTCACTCAGTGCGCTTCGTGCAATAATGTGCGAAATATCGTCGCGGACAATTGGGTCAAAATGCTCTATGCGGTAGTCGTCCTGCAGCTTCTTGGTCGATCCATCAATAATATCAACTGCCATAGCAACACCGGTCTGAGCCGCCATATCTCCCAGCGTTACACCAGCCCCAATGCCAAACGAATTTTTAAACCATCCCATGCTTGCACTCCTTCTCTTGCATCCACCACAGCCAATTGATGGACAAACCTTTTCTTATCACAGAATAGCTGATGTAATTATATATTGCAAGGTATATGGGAGTAGCCGACGCAGTCATACCGCGGAGGAGTTTGACATTCGTCTATCTGCAGATTGCCGTTAGTCTTCTCGCATCATTGCCAGCACCGCAAACCGCCCACCAGTGTCACCCGCTGCGTGCGAGAAGTAGTCGGGGCTTGTTACTGTATCGACAGGCGAGATGTGGATATTGTGCGGCGCAATGCCCGCGCGCTGGCACGCAGCAGCATTAAAGCCCTGCAAGTCAAGATGGATACCATCAGCGTCGTGCGAGCAAAAGGGCTGCCAGGCTGGGTCAGTTGCCTGGTCAAAATACTGCATGACGTAGCTCTGCCGCTGCGCGCTCGGGCTCATCCAGACAATGATATCCTCTGCTCGGGAGCCTTCGTGGATGAGGCGATCAATTGTCCGGACAAGCAGTGGTGAAAGTGTCGAATGCCGCCCCAGATGCAATAGCGCGAGCACCCGTTGCACTGGATCATATAGCACCGTCGCCACGCAATCGGCTACTGGCAACAATAGCCCCACTCCAGGTGAACGCGTCACGAGGCCGTCCGCCACCATCTCGGCAGTATGGCGAGTTGTCGCAGCGCTATCGACCTCGCAGAGCTGGTCATAGCTGCGGCCTGCGCCATAGACAACCGCTGATACACCACATCCGTATATGCGGCCCCGCTCGCCTGACAAAAGGCCTGTCGGTGTGCCACTACCTGCGGGTGATGTATCTCACCTAACGCGCGGTTAAGCATTGTGCCATCACTGCTCGATGACACGCTAACGAGGAGTTCTGACGGAAAGCAAGTAGGCTGATCTTGTCTAATCATATATACTATATATCATGTCATTTCATCGTGAAGCAACATTTTTTTCAGTTATTGCACCAGAGATTTTAGCAATACATCAATCCACCCATCAAGCCAATCATATCTACACCATTAAAGCACACCCCAATGATACAACGACCGACTTAGATATCGCCATTGAGCGGCAGATAGTCAAAACGATTCATCAATATTTTCCGAGCGATAAAATCCTCAGTGAAGAAGAGCATACAGACACTACAATAGGCAATGGACGTGTCTGGATTATTGATCCATTATGCGGAACGAACAATCTTAGCCGTAACATCTATCTGTACTGCACTAACATTGCACTTGCAATCAACGGTCACTTGGTTGCAAGCTGTGTGATTAATTTTATGGATAGCAACTATTACTGGTCAGTTGGTGCTGGTGTGTTTGAAGGTAACCAACCATTCGTTCCTACTCCGGCGCTACCTGGAACAACCATCGATGTCGATCTTGGCACGACCGCCAAATTGCCACTAGCCATGAAACAAAAGCATATTCAGATTATTTCATATCTACAGCAGCATACAGACTATATGCTTCTATCACTCAATAGTTCACTTGCAAGCCTGTTTGTTGCTCTGGGGAGGCTCGATGGCATTATCAATATTCAAACAAACCCCTGGGACGTCTGTGCAAGCTCTTTTCTTACACAACAGCTCGGCTGTGCTGTGTGCGCATTAGATGGTTCACCATGGACAATAGATTCACCAGGCTATATTTTTGCTCGTACTGACTCTATCAAGCATACACTCATTACAGCTTGCCGTGCTGTCGCCAAGCATTCATAATTTGTAGCCACTGGGCAATCGACACATCCTCTGCCCGCCAGTCTGGCGATATACCAGCGTTCTGTAGTATCGTCTCGATTTCTGTCTTATCTAGTGCAAGGCCTGCTGCAAGTGCACTGCGCAGCTTCTTGCGCTTCGCTACAAAGCCCGCCCGCACCACGCGGAAGAAGTCCTTTTCGTCCGCTGACGACACGAGAGGCTGAGTGCGCGTCTCAAGCACCACTACTTGCGAATCTACCTTGGGCGGTGGCACAAAGAATTGGCGTGGTACCACTGGGCCAAGCGTCACCTCAGCATAGAGCTGAGCGCTCACTCCCAGCAGGCTCATCGCACCGGGCTCAGCAGCAATGCGCTCAGCCACCTCCTTCTGCACCAGCAGTACTGTGCGGCGCGGCTTATTCTCCGCTGTCAGCAGCTTTTGGACAATCTTGCTCGTAATGTAATACGGCACATTTGCTACCACGACATAGTCAGCAGGAAGCCGACTAAGGTCAAACTGCAGAATATCCTCATGTACGACTGTTAATTGCTTGCCAGGGAATTGTCCTGGTAGTTTGCGCGCGAGGTCGGCGTCGTACTCTACCGCGGTTACCCTGCCCGCCCGAGCAAGGAGCCGACTTGTCAATGTGCCAAGTCCAGGACCAATCTCCAATACTGTATCGTCAGGGGTTAGTGCCGCTACATCGGCAATCGCCGCTAGCATATCCGGGTCTTTGAGCCAATGCTGCCCTAGAGATTTTTTATTTTGTAATGCCATAGTTGTATTATACCAGGGTTAGCAATAGTATGCTCTGCATAACTGATTGATGCTTTCTATAACCATAATTTCTTTTTGTCATAATTCTTATATTCTATCTTCTCCTTCTTTATCTATTCATATCTTTATAGCTATCTCTCTTTCTCTCATATTTCTCTATCTATTTCTATATCCATCTCTATATCTATATATCTGTATATCTCTTTCTCTATATTTCTCTACTTATCTCTATTTATCTATCTTTATCTCTACTTACTCTCTTATTTCTATCTCTATTTACTTATCTTTCTATTTCTTTATTTATCTTTATCTTTTCACTATTTATCTCTACTCTCTATCTTTACCTATATATCCATATCAATTTCTCTCCTATTATATATAAATATATAAAAGAAGAGAAAAAGAACCGGCCGTAACAGAGAAAAAACAGGGTAACTATAGTACAAATCGATTTGTACTATAGTTGGGAGGAATAAAACATAAAAAATAGTAGCTAAAGTGAAATAATATTGTGCAAACCAATATACTGTGACACTATGGCAAAAACTTCCGTCGACGGAGCGGCAAACGATTTGGTGGACGAGGTCAGGGCAAAAAGAAGACGTTCGAACAACTATACGCTGAGACCATCGCAGCGGCACAATAAATATATCAGAATTCTGCGCAGTATCTACTTGCCGTCTGCCTTCGTCCAATCCGTCGCGAGGTCAAAGCCATGTGGGTGTTTAGTGGCAAAGCTACCAGTATCGTACACTTTGCCTGGACCCATGCTTGTTTCAACCACCGAGCAGCGCGGGTAGTTGCTATAATTCGCCGCCACGAGGATGTAGCCGTCTTTATCGACCTTAGCCCCATCACCGCGAATGGTGTAAGTGCCGCCACCACAGTTACGCATGGCAACGTTCATCGGCAAATCGTAGTATGTCTCGCGGTGGCTCACCCCTTTGCTGTCAGTAAAGTGATGCGCACCCTTGCTCTTCGTCAATGGATTCTTAGGCTTGGTCCCAACTACTTCTACTTGCGCAGTCGGCTGCTTTACCACTGTTTGCGCTGTTAGGCGGCGTTGCACCTCAGCACCATCCTTCATCTCGACTGTATAGGTCAAACGGCGAATGCCTGGCTGGCCAACTCGCTTAATTGTTTTGCTACCGATGAACTGCTGCTTGTCTTTGATTGTCTCAGTCGCAAATGCAATCGGCTCTTCCGCCGTTACTGTATGTGTTGGTGCACGGTGAATCGTCATCATCTCACTTGGCCCGTCCAGTGCGATGTTGCCAGGTGTCTGAAAACTGACTCTATCCTCGCGGTAGAGTACCATACCAGCCGCCTTGGCAATATCCTGCGGCGTTTGTGCTGCGGTAAGCACACGAGAACGTTTCTTACCATCTATTACAGTGACTAATCGAGCACGCTGGATTGTCACTGTTGGTGCTGCTTGCGCTAGCGACGCATCAAGGTGAGGTGAGACAGAGTCGTGCGAGGCATCGATCTTCATACCAGAGGCAGTGATGAGCTCCCGCACAGACAAAGCAGTCGAGTACACGGCACGCTCTCGACCATTCTCCACCACAGTAACAAGCCGCGCTGGCATCGCTGCTGGGCTCTGAGCCGAGGCATAGCTTGCCACGACAAGTCCACTCACCACACTCAGCCCCAGCAAGCAGGCCATCATCGGTTGACGATGCTGCCACAAGCGATGGAGGCTCTTTGTAATCATCTCACTCCTCTGACTAGGCTGCTAGCGGTAGATGTCTTGCAGCCCCATCTTATTCTTACAGGTTGGCCAGGGCTGCCAGCCACGACGCTGGTACGTCTCCCAGGCTTTTTGGTCTTGGACCTCTGGTGGGGCTTCTGCTGCATTGGCATAACCACCAAAGCCACCCCATGTCTTGATGTCGAATTGATACGCACCGTAGTAACCATTGCCAGTGTTGGAGGTGTAACCCCCTTCGCAGCTACGTAGCTTCGCTAGTGCTCCCGCAAAGTCACCGCTAAAGGTAGTATCCACCGACTTCTTCTTCGTCCCAACGATCTCGACCCGGTTGACTGGCTCTTGTGTTACCACACTGCTGAGCTGCTTGCGCGACTCTTCGCGGCCATTCTTCATAATAATCTCGTACGTCACGGCCTTTTTGCCTTTTTTGCCCTCAGTCTTGACTTCTTTTTTGCCACGCTCGCGGTCGGCATCCTTAATCTCCTCCGTCTTGAAGTCGACTTCTTCCTCTACCGTCACCGTCTGCTTGCCATTACGCCAAAGCTCTACTGTCATACCAGCCGTCAGTGGTGCGTTGGCTGGCACTGATAGCGTATCATCAGGGCCCAGGGTGATTTTCTTAGCCTTGAGCATTGCGCCGACTGTCTTCTCCATCGTGTATGCATGGATGGTTTTGCCATAAAACACCAAGGTAAAGGGCGTTGCGCGGCGGATTGTCATCACCTCTGCTGCCCCATCAGCAATAATATCGCGCGAGCGAGCGAGCACCGCTTGGTCTTCGTCGTGCAGTGGAATGCCCGCTTGCTCGGCAATCTGCTTGCCTGTGCGATAAGCGGTGATGAGCTTCGTATCTGCCCCACCATCGCGAATCACCACTGGCCGCGCTCGATAGATATTTACTTCGTACGAGGCGCTCTCTAGCGGTGTATCAAGCTCGGGCTCGGTGCGGTCTTTGCTATCCAGTCGCACATTTGCCTCACGCAACGCATCACGCAAGGTAGTCGCCTTGGTGTAGAACCCGCGCTTGGCCGTGCCTTCGTGCAATGTGATGATATGCTCGCCACTACCTGGCTGGCGCGACGCCGCATGGACAGACGGAATCCGCCACAAGCCAATACCAACCAGCGCAACCATACCAGCGACAGCAAGATTGCGTGGCGAGAGAAACTTCAAAAATGGAATAGACTGTATCATAATCTGCGCAGCAATGTACGCTACGATATAGTATAGCAAAATGTGGGCAAAAAAGCTAGTGGATAGCCTACGAAGTACTCACTCTAACAGGTGTCATCAATAGAATCGAGGGTGATGCCCAGCACTACATCAATCAACCTCTACTGCCAAAGCAGGATATTGAGATGCAGTGCTGGGCGGTGTCAAGGTTAATCCCTAGAGAGGATCAACCTTGATTACTTTAGGGGTAGGAGCTCCATGCCCCCACCCCCGTTGCCTTGGTCGAGGAGATTTGTTAGCCTCCTCAATTTTTTTCCTGGTCTCTGAATCGAGACCAGGAACTTCATCAAGAAGCTTCTTCAGCTTCTTGGAATTGATCGTGCTCATCTATCTCACCTCCTCTCAAGGCGTCCTGAGCAAAATCAGTCATCATCTTATCATATTCCCTTAGGTATGTCAAAGACCGGCCTGCGGCTGTTGCCAGCGCTCGAATAGCTAATACTTTTTCACCATCAGTTTGAGCATCATCAAGCCGTTCAGTAACCGGAATAAGGCTTGGCCAGTTGCTATGCCAAAAGCCTGTTGTGATATCACTCCCAAAATACGATGCAAAATCACTCAACACCGCAAATCCAATCCGCATTTCTGCATTGCCAACTTCAATCATGCGATGCACATCCTTGATGGGGCTAATACCTGTTGCACGCACCGCAAACAAGATCGAGAGAGCGTCGTCTGCTCGTCGCGTTCGATAGGCAGTGTCATGCTTGCAGCGTTCTAGTACTTCTTCGATAGGATCGCCGTAGAAAATATATTTATCAATCAGTTCCATCACAACCCCTTCAAAGGGTGTCCGCGGTAACTCTTCTTCTGGCTCATCATTTTCAGGGGCTTCTAGAGCGAGCTTAGTGCTAGCTTCATTGAGGTCAAAAAATAGTGTTTGCTCATGGATAGGTTGCTCAGCTGGGAGATTATATAGTTCGAAATAAATATGAGCAAGCTCATTGCAAAGCTGCTGCCGCGCCGTTTCAGGGTCTGCATTAGTCATGAGAGATTCGATTGTATTGCGTGCTTTGTAGAGCTGTGCTTCGTCGTGATAATATCCATGATAGCTGTAAACACTTAAGGGTGAGGCGCTTCCACTATAGAGTGCGATTTCGAGGTTTGGTGCCACATGTTGAAAATCTTGTAATATATCATAAATTTTATCAAGATTACGCGCCTGAGCCTGAGAGCCATACCATGGTATCGTTTCGTTATAATTTGGATCAAACTGACACCACTCTTCTTCGTCAATACGCACAAGAGTCGAGGCGTGGTATCCTATATCATTTTGCTTTAACCCTTCGTTTATCTGTTCTGCGCGCTGCAACAGCGACCGCCCGAGCGCGGTATCACCTGCAATACGCTTTGTTTCTTCTGCTGCATACCAAGCCATGGATGATATGCTTGACATGTCATCATCATACGCTCGACGCATCACTCCTGCGTGCATAATTGGTGCGCCAGCTGCACGAAAGAAACTTGCCGCTATAATACTCACTCCAAGACAGGTTGGCGGAAGTTTGATATCCGGATATACACCAATAAACTTTGGCGAAAGCCGTGCTGGGTGATAAATGAGTGGATCAATATCATCATCTTCAGTTTCTTCTATAGCGCCTTTGGTCATCTTAGCAATCCTTGTTTGTAGCCAAACAAAAACCTCATCTTTCTCTTCGTAGGTTTGAGCGTGCATGAATTTATCGCGCATTTCATCAGCATCGTCACCAAGTGTTTTATATGATTCATCAAGAAGCGCTGCACCAAATGCTTTTATTTGTGCAAGTATCTGTGAGTCTTGTTCGTATCCGGTTGCTTCTGGGTAGCGAACCGTCATGCTATCAGCCAATGTCGAGGCGTTTGGCGCATGATTTGTCATTTCGCCACGCAAAGTGACCTCAATCGCATCCCTTAGTCCTCGTGCGCCATACATAGCAACGACCTGCTGCGCTTCATCCATGTCTGACAACACCTCAACTGGTGGAAGTGGTCGAGAAAGACACACTTCTTCTGCCAACGAAAGGAGCCGCTGAAACGCAAGTGGCGATGTTATTCGTTCCAACACCATTGCGTCGCGTATTGGATGTCGTTGATCACATTCTTCAGATTCTTCGTGGTGAGCCATAAGTAGATTAATTATACAATACTGTTGCTATATTTTCTAGTACAGTTTTATTCATCAAGAATAAGCCAATAACTTTACCATAAAAGAAGCATTACTGACGTCAGACAGCTACTCCTTTACTAAACTTCGCACCACTGCCGCGTCATTCCATGGCTGACGCTGGCCGTTGATGATGCGAAATTGCTCATGGCCCATGCCGGTGATGAGAATGGTGTCGCCCGCCTGGGCGATGGCGAGTGCCTGGGCAATGGCCTCGCGTCGGTCGGCGATCTCCTTGGTGTGGTCTGCCCCGCCCGCCTGGTGGATACCGCGCAGGATTGCCTGGCGAATGCCGGCTGGTTCTTCGTTGTAGCTCTCTTCGTCGGTAACGATGATCTGGTCGGCCAGGCGAGCCGCAATCTCCCCCATGATGGGCCGCTTCGCCTTGTCGCGATCGCCCGTCGCACCAAACACCAAGATGATATGCTGCTTGGTAATGGCCCGCGCTGAGGTCAGTAGCTTCTCAAGTGCATCAGGGGTATGGGCATAATCGACTACCACATCATACGGTGTATCCACCGGCACACGCTCGAAGCGCCCTGGCACGCCAGTGAGATTACCCACACCCCGAGCAATATCCTCTGGCGCGACGCCCAGCAATTGGCAAACAGCCGCTGCAGCCGTCATGTTGTAAATATTAAACACCCCTGGGAGGTGTGTCGTAAGTGATAGCTTTGTCGCATCACCAAGAAGGACTGTTGCGCTGCCACCCTCTTTGCGGGTCGCTGCCTGCGTGATGCGGGCTGTGGCAGCTGCATCTTGACCATAGGTAATCTTCTGCTCACGCGCCGTGTATTTGTCGAAGAAAGGAAACCATTCGTCATCACGGTTGAGCACAATAAAGCGCGGCTTCCGGGCAAAGAGTTTGCCCTTGGCGGCGGCATAGCGCTCCATCGTCTTGTGGTAGTCGAGGTGGTCTTGGGTGAGGTTGGTCATGACTGCAACGTCAATTGGCACACCATCAAGCTTATGTTGATCAAGGGCGTGGCTGGTAATTTCTAGCACGACAAAGTCTACATTGGCTCGCTTGGCCTCGGCGAAGAACTGCTGCATCCGCGCGGTAGAGCCGACTGTCGCATTGAGATCGTTGAGCTGGCGCTGGCCCGCCACCTCGATCAGTGCCGTGGAGAACATTGCGGTACGGCGGCCACTCGCCTTAAGAATTTCATTGATGTAATTAACGGTGGTCGTTTTACCGTTCGTGCCTGTCACGGCAATGACGCGCAGGTGCTTGACCGGATTGCCATAGCGCGCTGCTACCAGGGCAATACGGCTCCGCCGATATGCTTCTTCGAGAGTATGGATCATCGCTGCAGGCAAGAGGCGACGCAGCTGCTTTACAAGTGTGTTTTTCATTTTTTTAGTATAGCATTTTTTGGCCGATGGCGGGTAGTTCTAAGGGGTAATTTTTTCAAGACGAGCATACTGCACATTGAGCTTCTTGGTAGAGCCATTTGCAAAGTGCACACTCACTGCCATACCATCGATGTCAATCACCTCGCCATCACCAAACTGGAGCGACCGTACCATATCGCCAACCTCATATGGCATGACCTCATCCAACGCGTCATCGTATATTGGTGTAGCTGGTTCGGTATGCACCATCGACAGACCAATGCCCATATCATCAAGAAAGCGTGATGGGCTGTTGTAGCTGCGGCTACCAAATTGCAAGCGGCTCTGCGCATAACTCATATAGAGCTCCTGCCGAGCGCGTGTCATCCCGACATAACAGAGACGACGCTCCTCTTCGAGTGCGGCTGGCCCCTCTTCGAGTGCCCTGGCGCTAGGAAATAGCCCATCCTCAAGCCCCACCATATACACCACCGGAAACTCCAACCCCTTGGCAGCGTGGAGCGTCATCAGCGTTACGCTGTGCGCACCCGTCGCTTGGTCGGCCGAAGACATAAGCGCAACTTCCTCAAGAAAGTCTGGCATGCTGGCAAAGGCCCGCGCATCAGACAATAATGCACTGAGGTTAGCCTCGCGATCATCAGCCTGGGGCGAGCCATCAAGAACATAGTCGCGGTAGCCCGTCTTGGTAATCACATCATCAATCAATTGGCTTGGATCAGCCGCAGACTCGACCTGCGCTTGGAAGCCGCGTAACAACTGACCCAGCTGCGTCAGGGTAGTCTGCGCCCGCTTCGTCAGTGTCGCTGCCTGGCTGGCATTAACCAGCGCACTAATGATATCGAGCCCACTAGTGCCCTGCCAGATGAGGAACTTCTCCAGGCTTGTTGCTCCAATCCCCCGCGTTGGTACATTAGCGATCCGGCTAAAACTCACGCGGTCATTTGGCTGGTAGATAAGGCGCAGATAGGCCAAGATATCCTTAATCTCCTTACGATCATAAAATCGCACCCCACCAACCAACTGGTACGGCACGCGGTGCTGGTTGAAAGCTCGCTCAAAGGCATAGCTCTGTGCATTGGTGCGGTACAGGACAGCAAAGTCGCTATAGTCGCGCTCACCGGTCGCCACCTGCGTAGCAATCTGGCTCGCAATGATATATGCCTCCTCTGCCTCATCATAGGCAGCTTGTACTTGCACTGGTGCACCTGGGCCTGCTGCCGTCCAGAGGGTTTTATCCGTCCGCTGCTGATTTTTGTTAATCACATTGCCAGCAGCTTCGAGAATGGCCCCTGTCGAGCGATAATTTTGCTCAAGCTTCACCACCAGCGCCCCTGGGAAATCGCGCTCGAAGTTGAGAATATTCGTAAAATCTGCGCCACGCCAGCTATAGATCGACTGCCAATCATCTCCTACCACGCAGATATTGCGGCGTGGGTTTACCAGTAGCTTGATGATCTGATACTGCGCAGCATTCGTGTCCTGATATTCGTCAACGAGAATATGCTTAAACTGCGTCTGGTAGCGCTGACGCACTGCTGGGTGATCGCGCAGGAGACGCACCGTCTCGAGCAAGAGATCATCAAAATCGAGTGCACCTGCATCAGCCAGCAGCTGCTCATACAGCTGGTAGATCTCTGCCACTGCCTGCTGGAAGGGAAACCGCGCACTAGCCGCATAGTCGCTGGGCGAGAGGAGTTGATTTTTGGCTTTGCTAATTGCTGCACTGGCAGCACGCGGTTTAAGCCTGTCTGTACCGATGGAAAGCTGCTTCATCGCTTGTTTGATGAGCCCTTGACGGTCGTCTTCGTCATAAATCACGAAATTAGGTGGAATGCTGATAGCCGCACCATCACGCCGCAAGATCCGCACACAAATACCATGGAATGTCCCCATCCACGGCATAAAGGAGCGAGGTGGTTGGTCGGCTGGCGGTGTGTGAGAAGAGCTTGCTTGAGTAGGCCCGGCAATCTGCCAGAGGCGCTGACGCATTTCGCGGGCTGCTTTGTTGGTGAAGGTAACAGCCAAGACTTCATTCGGCCAGACGCTCTGCTCGGTCAGGAGGTAAGCAATGCGGTGCGTCAGTGTTTTTGTCTTGCCACTACCCGCCCCTGCAAGAATTAGGACCGGGCCATCAGATGCGACCACTGCCGAACGCTGAGCGTCATTTAATCCATCGAGTATATCCATAGTAGCCTATTATACCGGATGCCACCACGCCAACGCTAGGTAAATAGTGTATAGTACACCGCACCAAGACCAGCACCAAGCGCCAGTAACATGACGATCCACAGCAGCCAAATCCAGCCAGCAGCTTGTTCGGGACGGCGGCGCGACTTTTTCGGTGCGCGAGTAAATTCTTCAGCACTGTAGATTGGTGCGACTACATTACCTTCGTTCTCTTCCTGAAGTGCTTGGTGGAGGGCGAGCGCGGTATCGCCATTTTGGGTGGTGGCAGCCGCTTCCTCGATGGTATTAACGTGTGTCTGGTCACTCGCATCTGGCTCATCATTCCACTCAGTCGCAGTTGTCATTGGCTCGGCTTCGACTCGCTCCGCTTCGCCGTAGTAGTCGATATCTGGCTCACCAGGGCCAGGCACAGGCAAACTTAGGTCAATCTCATCTTCTGCAAACTGCGGTCCTATCTCATCGGTCGATACCGCACGAGAATCAGCCTGCTCATTCGGGTAGAGCGACTGGTCAGCATTGTCGTAGTCCTCTACCTGGTACGAGAGTTCATCATGCGACGTGGCAACCTCTCGCGTATCCTGCTCAGGCAATGGGTAGTGATCATCGGTTGGATAGAGTGATGGCGCATTCTCGCTCGTATCTGTCAGCGCATCAATGAATTGCTCAGCAGATGCATGTTCATCATGCGGCGCAAAAAGATGTGGCGGTGCCGATGGCTCGTTATTATCAGCTGGAGTTACGCCAAGTGCGCCCGATTCATCATGATACATCCCCATCGGGACAGTGTCGGCTAATGTTGGTGCATCGCCCACCAGCGTATCAGCACCGCCCAGTGGGCGCTTATCAACCTTCGTCTCAGCATCGGGCAAGAATGGTGTGTAGCTTAGCGGCTTTTCATCGCCAGGCTGGAGATCGAGTGTCTCCGCGGATGGCGTTCCATCAGGCGTTACTACATCAGATGCTTTAACCTCATCACCTGCCGGAGGAGTACTCTGCACTGCTCCGAGGTGATGCTGCGCTGGCTCATGCCCAGGCGCAGGGCGAATATCCATGCCAACCACTGGTGCACTACTTGTCAGCGGCTCAACCACCGCACCCTGACGGCGTACTCGTGGGCGGGCCGCTTGAGTAACTGCAGCAGCTGGAGCTGCTCCACCTACAATGTCCATAAAACGACCACGCGGACGTTGAATGGCTGGGGTAGTTGGGTGATCATTATCTGGCTCGGCTGACGCTGTCTCGTCTGCAGTATGTGCGGGCGATGCGCTGGCAACTGACGGTTTAGTCTGTTGGTCGGCTGATTGAGAGAGAGCAACTGGTACCGCCTCAGATGCACTCTTGGACACATCTTCCTCTTCTTGCAGAGACACTGGCGCGTCATTGGCTGGCATTTCAGGATTCGCAGCAATGATCTGCTGCGCCTTGGCTACAACATCATCAGCTGGTGTAAACAGTGGTGGAGCAGGTGCGTATGGCTGTTCTACTTGGCTATCAGCAGTACCTGATGATTGCACTGCTGGCGTGTTCTGGACGGCATCGTTCACACTATGCGCAGCGTCAACTACATCATCAGTATTCGCCTCCTCTTGTCGGTATGTTTCAGACGAAGAAGGAGCACTAAAGTATGGTTCAGTAGCCCTACTACGTCGTTCGTTATAGGTATCAAGCAGTGGCAATGGGCGATCAACGTGAGCTTCTGGTAGAGCATCCTCAGCGAGCGCTTCTTCTGGCTGTGGCGATGGGCTGTCATTGGCTGCTGCCATATCAGGCATAGTGTGCTCGGCCGTCAGCAATTCTGCCGAGGCGATATCACCTGCTTGCGGTTGAGCTGGCATAGTAGTGGGCTCCTCCCAAGAGTTACTCTCACCATCAAACGATTCATGCTCGCTCGGGACATCCGCATCAGCCACCGGAGCTGATACCTGGCTATCATCCACAGCACTTGTACTTTCTACCGCTACCTCTGGCCACGCAGGTGCAGCGTGGTCTGCGTCAGGAGTTTGCGCGCCTAGCATGTTATCTGGCTCATCATATTGTAGCTCAGGCCACGCTGGCTCGTCGAGCGGCTGCGCTGTGTCACTATCAGAAGTATCGCCATCGCTCGACGCTGCTGGTATATCTGTGTTTACTGGCGTCGCTGGTGCATAGAGCAAGCGATCATCATTAGCGTCATCAGCATCGCGAGTATCAGCTGTGTTATCAGGCTCATTCTGTGATACTATAGCAGATACCTCATCATCAGCCGTATGCGTATCATTCATTGGCTGCACCACCGTTTCGGCGGGGGGTAGCGACGTGTTACCCTCCTCTTCTGTTGGCGGTGGAATGATGAGTGGCTGCGGAGCAAATGTGTCATCAAGATCATCAACAATGGATGTTTGCGCTGGCTCAGTCGCATTATCTTGTGTGTGATTCACCTCATTGAGGTGACGGACAAGCGCTTCGTCATCGTCATCACCCCCAGCATCTTCGCCCGCAAATTGATACGGCATCGTTGGCATCTCCGACTCAACTTGGTCGATCGTCGCCGGTGCCTCTTCCTCTGTGGCCGCAGCAGATGTTTCCTCGCTCGCTGCATTGTCGCTTGATATTGATGCTACTACACTATCTGTTTCTGCTGCAGGAGCTGGTGTATCTGAATCTGTTGTAGGTGCTACATCATCCACCGGTATCGCCTCTCGGGATGGCGGTGTAACAAACGGCCGCGCTGCCGACCGGCCAAAGAACTGTGCTCGATCGGTATATGCGTCATCATCCTCGTCGTCATCATCGCTGGCCGGGGTAATAATATCATCAGGGTCAACCGTCACGATCGCTGCTGGCTGAGACTGAGAAGATACACTTTCTGTTGTCGGCGCTGCTGGTGTTATTGTATTTAGCGGGGTCACTTGAGCTGATTCTGTATCATCTGTATCAGTTTGCTCTGGCATGGTAGGTATCGAAGCTGGCTCACGCTCCGATGCGACGACCGACTCCGACAGCGCCCGGGCACGGTCGACAGCTGGCTCAGGCTCAACTGGCTCATATGACTCCCCTGCTGGCTCTGCTTCGTCCGCTTGTTGCGACAGCGGCATAATTGTCACACCACGGCGGCGAGCTGGTGTGCTACTTGTATCGGTAGCAGAGGTAGTATCAGTGGCTGTGGTACTATCATCAGCCTGCACCGTTTCATCAGTGCTAGTAGTATTATCCCGAGGTGCTAATGCAGGTGACTGCTTAGCTGGCGTTGCAGTATCTGGTGAGTCTGCCTGCTGCACTGAACCTGTTGAGGTGTTGTTATCCTGGACACTTGACGTGCTTGCACCTTGCGTACCATCACTTGCCTCAGGGCGAGCTGGAGTTACCACCGGCGTTGTTTGTTGGGGTGATGCAGCTTGTTGGGTGCTTGATGAGGCCGAATCTTTGCTTGGTGTGGCAGCTGGCGCTTCAGACGACTTGTCTGGCGTCGCTGGCAGCTGACCAGACTGGCGCATGAGATCGTGCACCGCGCGGTCGAGTTCGTCGAAGTCTATATCTGGCATGAACGGTTTCCTTTGTTTGTTTTTATATAAGCGCTACAGTTTTTGTGTGGTACACACCAGTCCACACCCTGATACAACGAATCGGAGCCTCGTATCGAGTTTTGGATACTACCTCGGTTGTTGATCAATCGTATGCCCACAATGTATCGCTTATGTTGTTTTCTCTAGTGTAGCTTATTTGACATTGTGGTGCAACTCACCTTGCTCATTTGGTGCGAAGTATCGACACGCCAACTGCTATATTAATACCACCGTATTACGTTCTAGGCAATAGTCCACCTCTGTCGATTAACTGATAGCTTTGCGATGAGTATTCATTCTGTATGATGTTATTTTTACACTAATCTTTTTAAACATGATGTACGACATACAACGCTATAGTATGCGAAGCAAGAACTATACAGACTAACTATTACTCTTTATCCTTATAGCACACACCAGTTCTTGGCTATAAACAGTTCAGTATATTACACACTCCGCCTGTACCCTTCTCATAGACCATAAAAGACCGTAGACAGATAATATATACAAATAGCGTCCTACTCCCACCGACAAAAACACCCGCCGTACTGATAGGTGGGTGTTTCTGCAGGTTATTTTAGCAAACCTAGCGCTCAAAGGTGCGGACACTCAGCGTATCTGTCCCACCAGTCGCGCCAGGCTGGCGACCACTGATAATAACAGCAGTAACCGATGAGACATCACCGAAGGCACCTTGGCTGAGTAGCTCGCGCGTTAGGTCGCTCCCAAGCTGCTGGCTGTCGGGCCGGACGAAACTGCGCGTTGCATACGACAAGGCAAGCTGCTGCGCCACGCGAGCATCTGATGCCACAGCGATAATTGGTAGCTCTGGGCGGCAAGCGGCAATACGTGCGGCAGTTGCACCAGAGCGTGTCTCGGCGACGATCACTGTTGCGTCAACCTTATGAGCCACATCAACGGCAGCATGAGCAATTGCGTTGAGCCGGCGGTTAGTGCGGCCCTCCTTGATGGGCATGTCATTCATCGGCCAGCGCGACTGAGTGTAGCGCACGGTGTCGGCCATCATCTTAACAGCCTCGACTGGATAGTCACCATTAGCCGTCTCATCAGAAAGCATCACGACATCTGTTCCGAGGATGGCAGCAGTTGCAACGTCACTTACCTCAGCCCTGGTTGGCTCGGGGTTATCAACCATGCTGGCTAGCATCTGTGTCGCAACAATCGAGAGCTTGCCATACTTGCGGCAGAGGCGGATAATTTCGCGCTCGACGATTGGCACAATCTCTGGGCTCGTCTCGACCGCAAGGTCACCACGAGCAACCATCACACCATCAGCTGCCTTGACGATTTCCTTGAGTGTTTCTGGCTCGATAGCCGCCTTGGTCTCGACCTTGGCAATGATCTGTGCAGTCGAACCATGGCTCAGCAAAATCTGGCGTAGGTTGTTGATATCCTCTGCACTCTGGATAAAACTCAGTGCTACGAAATCAATGTCTTTGTCTGCCCCAAACTCGACATCAGCCAGGTCCTTTGGTGTCAGAATGTCACCACCAAAGTCGGTGTCTGGCAAGTTGAGCCCCTTGCGACTCATCAAGAAGCCATCATTACTCAGGCGCACCTTAATAGCAGTATCGCTAACGCGCTCGGTCATCTCACCGCGCAATTTACCATCGAAGAGGTAGACAGGCTCACCTACCTTAACCTTGTCGGCAAGGTTATACTGGATAGGCAAACGGTTACTACCATCGTGCTCCTCCACCGCGTGGTCAAGGATGATTTCATCGCCTGCCGCAATGTCAAAGTGATTATCCTTGAGTACGCCGAGGCGAATCTTTGGCCCTTGCAGGTCTTGCAAAATCGCGACAGTGCGACCAACAGTAGCGCTCGCCTTGCGAATCCACGCAATCTGATCAAGCCGCTCTTCGTACGAGCCGTGGCTAAAGTTGAGACGAAAGCCATTGGCACCCGCCCGAATCAAAGCTTCTATTTTCTCTGGTGTGTTGGTGGCTGGCCCCAGAGTAGCCAGTATCTTTGTACGTTTTGTAGAGTTATTCATTGCGTACATATTATAGCAGCATAATGCCAAATAGTGAAACATAGGCGGTATTGCCTAAATGTGTACCCTGAGCGATGGATCGAGAATCTTATCTAACTCTCGCCCCCCTTCATCACCCTCTTCTCTGACATGATAAAAGTCACCTATCCCTTTACACTAGAACTCAAAACAGATTAGGGTGGCCTATTCTCATTCACTATTCGAAGAAATAGTGCAAAAAGTAAAATAAGTAGAAACGTAGAGGTTATAGTATTTGCACATTAATCATTTGACAGCATCATATAATCGCAGTATGCTAGGCTACAATTGCCGCTTCAGTAGAAAGGAAACTTGATCATGACCCCACCCTTTGTCCATACTATCATTGCGCTCGACTGCTTTGGCGGTATTCTCTATCTCTTGTTTGCGCCACGCATACCACGAGCTTTCTTGCCGTGGCTGACGACAGGAATCGTCCTGATTCATCTTGTGGTAGCTGGCATATTATACTGGCTGGGGCGAGATGGTGCGCTCCTTACCCTGCCCGGAGCGCTGTACCTTGCGGCACCAATTGTCCGGCGCTACCAGGACAAATAAGATTATCTATATTTCCTACAAAAGAGCTTCTCAGAGACAAGACCACTAGTGTAAATAGAGCAATACCGCAGCGTCATCGACTGCGGTATTTTGCTAGCGAAAAAAGGAAATAGCGCTAAGCTTTGCTTAGAATAAAGCGCTTTCTCTACGAGAAAAACGCAAACATAATGGCTCGCTCATGAGCAAAAGAGGAGGAATGATCACCCATCGCGCCCATCCACCTTGGTGAAGACCTCTGGCAAATCCGTTGCCAACTGGCGATAGCGCCCACGGCTGATCGCTGCACTAGTAGCCTAACCCATAGCTACCTCTGTGCTAACATGTGTTCGAAGTACCTTATCAGTACCCCCTACGACAGTGTAGCACTATATCGAACAATTAGCAAACGTTTGTTTCATTTTAAAGAATTTTGTTCGGAATTTTATACTAACCAGTCTAACCATTCCTCACATGACTATAGTATTCTTAGCTACCCGACTTAATGCCAGTATAGTTCTGGACCACTCGAGCAATACTATCTGCGTCGCTCGAATCTTTGAAATTATGATCCTGTACTGGCTGCACCAAAAGACCCATTACTTTATCTACCATAGCCTGATATAAAACTTGGTCTCTATCTTTGACAGACATATAGCCAGCAAGCATCTTTGCATTAACCAGTTTGTGCTTATACTGGTTTCGTAGACTTGCATATATGCGATAGTTCTTCTGTGCAAAGTGATAGTTTGCATACAAAATTGCACCTATAGATAGCTTGAATGAGAGGATCGTAATGTTATTCTTTGTGTATAGATCTCCTGCGAATACCATCAGAATCCCCATTACTACAACCATGATCAATATATACGCGGTAAGGTAATAGAGAGCCTGTTTCCGCTTACGATACCAGAAATGGATATTTTCTTGCAATTGGCTCTCATCTTTTCCTGGCTTGCACCAAGGCCATTTGAGCCAAATTCCAGACGAAGCCTCTTCCTCGTAAAGATTCACTTGTTTTTGAAATTCTTCCGTGATAAGACCTGTTACTGCTTGCTCTATGTTCCTACTTGCAACATTCACCGCTGTTTCTAGTTTACGCGTATAATCGCCTATGGCAGTTTTTTGTTTTTTAAGATTTTCAAACGCAGCCTTTCTTTCTGCTGCACTGCTCAGAAACTGAACCACATCATTGTTTGTAAGCAAAGCTTCAATAGCTGTATCTCGTAGAGTCTGGTTTATTAGTCCGTTTATATAAGACCCTACATTATAAGGACTATTACTTTTTATATTTTGATAGTTAGTATCATTTTCAATTTTCTGTTTTTGATCGCCTGTACCAACAAGATTAACAATATTGATATATTTGTTATATGTGTCAATCTTCTCGTGAATTCCTTCATCGTAGTCTTCTCGTTTGAGTATTTTTAGTTGCATAGAGTTATTTTACCGTTTCATTGTTGTTATTTGTTGGCTATTTTAAATGAAATAAGTTTTTAAAATTCAGCTATATAACCTCTTATTTCTTGTGTCGTCGGTGCATCAACCACGCGCATAACCCCACTCCCACCAGTGCCGCTATGCTATCGATCATCACATCGCGCAGTTCGCCGCTGCGCCCTGGCACAAAGAGCTGATGAACCTCGTCTGTCACTGCGTAGAGACTGCAACTTATTAAGGCAAGGCTCGCCACAGTGCGCTTTTGCCAGCGACGCATATTGATACGCAGCGCACGATACATCAATATACCAAGGATAAAATAAGCAATAATATGAGCACTCTTGCGCACAAGAAACGTTAAGATAGCCGTACTTACCCCTGGCATAGCCTGCTGCAAATGCCCAACAATCACCCCACTCTGCCCGCTAGAGACAGCGGCGGGCTGATTGGAGAGGATGAAGATAACTAAAGCCCAGCCACAAACAATCACGTAATTAAGTATAGTGACTGTTTTCTGCTTTCTACTTATCATATAGCATATATTATTTATGATGGAGCATCTTGTCTAGGTTTTTGCGAAAATATTTTTTGATGGGCATCTTTGCGAAGAGATCCTTTGTGCAAACAATGCCGACGAGCATCGCAATCGCACAGGCTACTATAGATACGATCTTTGGCACATGAGTATAGTAGATAGTCCCCCCGGCTATTAATACAGCTCCAGAGCATATAATGCTTTGTGCACGATAGCGTACCTTAACATACCGTTGGACATGAATATGCCGTATCACTGCCATGCAGGCAAAGGCTATAGCAGTCGAGAGTGCCGAAGCATAAACACCAATAATACCTACCAAAGCAAGGTTGACGACGATGTTAATTACTGCGGCCGCAAGGGAGCTATTGGCAACCTCTTTTGTTTTTTTCTTAGCAATGTATATCGCAGAGTAATTGCCAAGGATCGCCTGGAAAAAAGCCCCTATCGCCAAAATGGGTATTAAGCCATGCGCATCCGCATATTCTGCACCAACGATTCGTGAATAGAATATATCTATTACCAACACATACACCACAGTTGCAAATGAGTATAGCCGCAAGCACATGTCGGACACCTTCGAAAAAAATGCGTCCCTATCTCGCGAAGTAATATGAAGAGAGGCAGATTCGCTCCAACTCATATTAAATATGCCAAATAGTATACTTGGGACAAATGCAAATTTATTCGCAATCGCATACATACCATTTGCGGCTGCACCAATAAACATCGAAATAATAGTCCTGTCCGAAACATTGAGTACCCACCATGCGATATTATTTGGCAAAAGTGGAATAGCGTATCGCAGCATATCCGAACGCAATGATTGGTGCGTCTCGCCATGTAGCAAGCGAATGCGTTTCTTCTGACGAATAATCACTAATAGGTAGCATGTACCTACTAAATTCGCGAGCGCCAACGATATCATCAAGCTAAAGGCAGGTAGTCGCATAACCGCGACAAAGACAAAGGAGCATAGTGTACTCACGACACCAATGAGTATGCTCGCGATGGAAAAATGCTTTGCATCACCAACTCCTCGCGTAAATTGCAGTAGCACCGCAGATACGACAGAGAGAACAATATTGAGACACACAAGAATCAAATACGGGATAGCAACAAACAGCGATACAATAGCCAACAGAGCGATGGCCACCCCTGTGATAGGTAACACTATTTTGAATATCGTCGATAGAATGCTACTGAGCCTGTCCGCATCATTGCGCGAATCGATCGCAAACCGAAATGCCGCAAATTCCAGCTGCACCGATAATATTGGCGCAAACAGAGCAATATACGTCAAGATGAGGTCAACCTGCCCATAGTCACTTGCGGACAAATAAAATGTATACAGGGGAACAAGCAAGAATGCCACGGCCTGCGTCGTGATCTTGCTAATAGTGAGGAGGGCGGTGTTTTTTATTAGCTCAGCAGATCTACTCATATGTTTTTTACCGCTCTGTCAAGAAACTCAAATGATTGCTGACGCCTCTTGGTAAGGTTTTTTCCGTAGGTTGTATAATCAACGGCAGATCGTAAATCTTTTTCCGTATCATCTTCTGGCAGAAGTCGATCCGATAATGCAAGGCTATCCACGAGCGAAAGAATCCGATCGTCTTTGTCATAATTCATCCCTTTATTGTACAAGATCCAGAAATTCTTTCTATACTGGGCACAAAATATCACACCATGGAAAGACGCCGTAAATACATATTTGGCATGACGTATATACCATAAGTATTTCCCTGGGTTCTCATTTTTTGGTAGCATATAACCCTTTGCTGCTCCTTTCATTTTAAGCCACGTATCAGGCTGCCATATAACGATCTTGAGCCCTTCTTCTCGAGCGAGTTGCTGTATCCGTTGTTCAAACTTACGCGACACACTCACTGCGTAAATAAAGATATAATCCTTCTTGATATGCTCTGTGGGTGACTCTTCTCCATCGCGATAATCGCCCCCATCAATGAGTAACGTTGGGTCGAGAACCACGGTGCTTTTGATTGCAAAATCTTCGGCTAGCCATTTTTGTCCATTTGGCTCTCTGACCGAGATGTAGCTGAAGTCCTGTATCATATCACGAATTATTTCAGGATGATTAGTGTTGCTACTTACTCGTCGTGCACCAAATGAGGCCGCGTATGATATCTTTGGCTTCTTTTTTTCAACAAAATTCAAGAAATAGGCAGGATCATAATCGTCAATCATTATATTCCACACCTGGTCACTCCCCGCAATATACGCATCGTACCCAAAATGAGCCTCTTGCAATTCTTTATTAGTGGCAAATGTGCGGTCAGACAACCTAAGGTACTTCTTTATATACGCATCGTAGCTTATCTGGTTCTTCTTGAGCCTATTGTAGATAAATGCCCGCCCGATATTACGCAGCATACCCTTTATGCTCTTATCTCCACTGAAAACTGAGTATAGTTTTTGCTGGCCAGAACTCGAGAAATCGATAAATTCGGGCTCAATGCCGTATCGCGTCTGCAAGACTTTTTGCAGCGCGTATGCCTGCATAATAGACCCGCAATTATGTGAACGATGAAATGTGATAATGCCGACTTTTTTCATAAGAATATCCTCGTCTTTTAGATTTTTATCAATTTTCTAATTACAATAAACCCAAGGTTGATACCAAGACAAATAATCAGTGCTGCCCGTATTCGACCACTGTGCTTGACGTCTCGGCTCAATAGTGTGCCCCACTTGAGCCGCCGGACGGTACGTTTGATTTCGTCAAACTCTCTTGGGAATTTTTTGCGGCTTGCATACATCAATGCACCGTATGATGCCGAGGCAACAAATAGGTTGTTATTCATCGCCTGAACGAGTTTCTTTGGTGGATTGCGGAGTGCTCTGCCTGTCTTTTGCATATTCTCAATCGCTTGATAGTGCCGAATGTTAAATTCCTGATGAACGGCACTTGTCGGGTTAGCCCGATAGTAATAGAGCCTGCGATTGTCAACCGCAATACAGCGCGCCGATATAATCGCGCGTGCCAAGAAGTCGAAGTCCTCCCCTATCGCCATCTGAGAATCAAACCGGATATCATTGCTCGTAATAATCTCTGTTTTGTACAATTGACACCCATTATTACCCTTCTCAAGCCGTCCATTATATAGTGCGGTTAATGCCTCAGTGCGAGTAAAGACCGACGCCGACGCAGCAACTGGGATAGTCGCATCCAAGAAGTCCTGCCGCTCTGCATTGCCAAGCAGGTGCTTTGGTGTGCTCACTATGTCGGCGTCAGTCGCCTGTGCATCAGCCAGGAGATTCTCAATATAGGTTGGGTGGATTGAATCATCTGCATCAACGAAGGTAACGTAACTTCCCTGCATTCGCTCAATACCTTCGTTGCGGGCCGAGCTCACCCCACCATTTGGCTTATCAACAACGACAATCCTCTGGTCTTTCTGGGCAAGATCATGAGCAATATCAAGCGATCTATCTGATGAGCCATCATTGACGATAATAATTTCTAGTGCCCGATGCGTTTGGGCAATAACACTATCAATGCATTGACTAAGGTAGTGCTCCATATTGTAGACCGGTACGACAATACTAACGAGCGTCTCGCTGCTCATACAAAGCTCCTTTCTGAAATAGTGAAACCATGAGAATCGGTAGGATGAAGTTCTTTGCTGCAATATCGAAGAAGGCTTCTGCAAACCCATACAGGATGATGAATAAGAATAGGATGTACATTTTCGTCGAGCGTTCTCTTCGCATACCCCACCAAAAGACGAAGGCAAATATGATAAAGCCAACAATTCCATAGCGGGCATATATATACACAGGGAAATTATCGACTGGGGCTGTTCCGTACTGGGCTTTATTGTACACCTCGTCCGATCCAAATACCGACGGGGTGTACTCTGACTGCAGATATTGATCAATTAATTTGGGCCTGTCAGACATAACCCTATTTGCTAGGTCATTATCAACAAACAGTGCCGCACCAATGCACGAAACAAGAAGGCCAACGATAAACAGATACGGTGCTACCGTGTTTTTCTTACGCGTCCCATGCTTACGAAGGAGCAGCCTATAGGCGGGAATGAAGGCAAGACTCAGCAAAAATCCGGTGCGGCTACCAGTCAGAATGCCAACAGCAATACAAGCAACCAGTGCAATACCCGTAAACACACGACTCGCACCATAAAGGTACATACCACTTAGTAGTATTGGGAAGAATGATAACGATGCCTGGTTTGGTCCATCAAACCCAAGCGAGTATTTTGCAAATCCATATCGCTGCGATTCATTACCATCAAACCCAACATACACCATGGGTAACACTCCAAAAAGTGCCAAAACAATGACAAGTAGATAAAACCCCACAGAGGCGTAGAAAAATATCTTGATAAACTCGTCTCTCTTGAGGATCAAAAGCGTGCTCGAAGTTAGTGCGAGCCAGGCGACATTTGGCCATTGAAAAATGACTGAAACTCCCAGTACCGCGATATAAAAGAGCAGGTATTTACAATGCCACCTAGTAAGCTTGTTTGTTATGGCAAAATCTACCAGAATAATCCCCGATAGAGCAATGCCAATAATCAGGACCAGTGGCAGCCACGCTGTCAACTGTGGTGATACCACGTAGAGGTAATAGTACGCGATCATCACAAACACGAGCGTGGTTGCGAGTATCTTTTTCAAATTTAGCTTTTGTAGTGTGCTCATAAATTTTTATTCTTCTCCCAGCTTCTCGAGGAGCTCTCTATAATAATTGTATAGTGTCATATCTTTGGCGGCTCTTTGACCTGCTTTGCTCATGGCTTGCAATGCGTCGTCCTCTCTGAGAAGTTTTTCTATATTTTTTGCTATAGACAGCTCAAGGTTCTCATCTGTATCAAGAAGAATAGCCGCTCTATCTGAAGCATATTCTGGTATGCCACCTCTGTTTGTTGTGATCATTGGCAGGCTTGCTGTAATAGATTCTATAACCGTTAATGGCGCAGCATCATTACATACCGAGGGTAACACTGCAAAATCACAACCGCGGTAGAGTAGCGGCATTTTGTCATAGTCGATATATCCTGTAAATGTTACATGCTCCCGATGCGCCTCAGTGAGGTCGCGAAGTTCCTTTAAGAACGAGTTTTTAATATCAGTCCGAAAGAACGAGCTACCAACCACAAGCAACTGGTAATTGTGTTCTTTAACCCGATCAAGCGCCCGCAGCAACACATCAATACCTTTCTCAGGAGTCAGTCTACCACTGAATAATATAATCTTTTTTGAAGCATCGATTTTATACTGTTGATGCAATAGCTTCGACGCGCGCTTCCTTGTCATTGCAGTAAACTGCGTATTGTCGACCGCATTCTTGAGCACAGATACATTTTGCAATGGGCCGCTATGCGTCTTACTTTGCGTCGATTTGGCAATCAGACTGTCTTTAATGAAGTTACTGACGACAATAATTGTTGCATCTGCTAGGTACTCATATGTTTTATAAAAGTTAGTTATTTCATTATGAATATGCACATAAATTTTCCCTTTATACCGTTCCTGATTTTTGTGCCACCGTAGCATGTGCGTTTGTATTATTGCATTCTCAAACAGTATTTTATGATGGTTTTTGGTGGCAATATGTTTTGACACCCTCCTCATAAAATACAGCCGCTGCAGGAGTGCCCGCAAAGATGCACTCTTGTTTGTGTTGATGAGACGCTTGAATATACTGTAGAGTATAGTATCGGCTACTCTGATCACCCATGGGGTTTGTATAAAGACAAAGTCTGTGTGTGTATAGGCTTGAGCCTTCTCTATAGCATCTGGCGTTGCAATGCTATATACGGTCAGGCGAGCACTACCCTGCCGCTCGTTCTCATCAATAAAATTTTGGACCAGATTCTCTACTGCACCCCCCATCACCGAAGGCACTGGCAAGAGGCCGGTTGTAATGATCGCTATAGTTCCTTCTTGATTCATTGAGCAGCCTCTCCCTCGTATTCATACAGTTGGCGCATATTCTTCATAATATTTGGTGTTGTGTATCGTGATAGTGTCGATTGGGTTGCTTCCTTCTGATGCTGCAGTGAGCGGTGCTTTTTGTGGTGCTGAACAGCAGCACGGAATGTCTGCATGTCATGCGCTGGCATAGCGCCTACCAATGCGAGAAGCTCAGCAACTCCTCTGCATTCCAGGGCAACGATCGGCATACGACCCATCATCGCCTCAAGAACATTAACAGGCAGTCCCTCTTGCTTTGATGTAGAGACGTATAGATCCGATACTTGGAGTAACTCTGGTATATCCTTTCTATACCCTAGGAAATGGACTTGACTCTGTATACCATAGCGAACAGACTGCTTGTGGATCTTCCCTTGCATACTGTCCGCACCAACCAGCAAAAGATGCATTGACGTGTCCTGCTGCAAGGTTGTCTTGAGCGCACTGAGCAGCCAAGACTGGTTCTTTCTTTTTGACAGCTCAGCGACATAGATTATTACGAAATCATTCGGCTTAATGCCCAGCTCAGCACGTATTGCGCGCCGTAAGTCTTTATTGATTGTGATATCAAATCGCTTTGGATCCACCCCCACCCCCGGCACATACACCACACTGGTGGCAAAGTGGCGGTTGGCTCGAGCATAATCCTCAGCATTGATCGTGATGAGGACGTCAGTGTAGTGCGCCATCAGGCGCTCAATAGGATAGTACACCAGCCAATTAAGCAGCGGCGCACCCGTAAAGAAGTGGAAGCCATGAGCAGTGTAGATCACCCGCGTGCCGCGCTGCCGAGCCTGCCGAGCGGCAAGGCGCGTTACCACGCCCCCCACTGGTGTGTGGGTGTGGATGAGGTCGTATTGCTCGCGGTCGATGATCTCCTTGAGTTGGCGATAAGCTCGGACATTACTGAGTGTGAAAGGGCTGCGCGTAAATGGCACAACGAACTGCTTGTCACAATCCTCAATCTGCTCCTCACCCATCGAGGCATAATGCACCTCGTATCCCTGTTCGCGCAGCATCCGCATGAAGGGCCGGTTGAACTTCTGGAAGTTGGCGGTGTGTGAGGTGAAGAGGACTTTTTTCTTATTCGAGGGCATTATCGACCCCCGTGACCGTCCGCTCGCTTCCTTCCGTATGGCCACTCATCATTAATACCGCTCCAATGGTCTTTATCATGATCCTGATATCGGTCAGGAAGCTCAACTGCTGGACATACTCGCCGTCCATCTTGGCTTTGCGCTGGTCGTCTAGGTCGTCGCGACCATTCACCTGCGCCCAGCCAGTGATGCCTGGCTTGACGGAATTAGCATGATATTTTTGGCGCAGACTTATGAGCTTCTTCTCCGTCTTGATGACGGGCCGCGGCCCAACAATGCTCATGTCGCCTTTGATGACGTTGAGTAACTGGGGTAGCTCGTCGATGGACAGCTTGCGCAGTACCCCACCAAGCGGTGTGATGTAGCTATCTGCGTTGGTAAAACTATTGGTTGGCATATTCTTTGGTGCTTTCGTAGACATAGTGCGGAATTTATAAACTGTGAATAGCTGCTTATCTTTGCCGAAGCGCTTCTGGCGGAACAAGGCTGGCCCTTTCGACGTGAGGCGAATCGCCGCCGCGACTAGCAGCATTGGCAGCCCCAGAATCACCAGCGCAGCCAGCGCGATGCTCACATCTTCGATGCGTTTTCCGTATTCCCGATACATGGTATACCCCCTTGTTACCCTGTGTTGTTATCGTGCCGCGTACCCGTGCGGCTGTATGCTTCAGCAAAATAAGTTCTGTGTAGGTAGCGCTAGCGCTTAGTCTTGGTCGCCATGGATGAAGCTACAGCAGCTTCGGCCACGCGCTGCGACTGCGCGTAGTCGTAGGCAAAGAACAATCCTACGATGGCAAGCAGCAGTGCGCCACCGCCACCGAGTGCCATTGCCTGCCCAAGCCCCATGCTTGCTGGTGCGCTTGGCGTATTGACAGCATCGACTGTTTTGATGCTAATTTTGGTCTTGCCATACAATGCTTCCGTCTGCTTTTCAAACTCGGTAATTGCCTGCTTGAGCAAGGTTTCGCTCATCTTGGGCTCACCGGTGTTCATCGAGACAGTGATGATGTCGGTGTTCTTTATCTGCTTGGCAGTTGTGTTGGCTAGCAGTGTCTCGTAGCTCCCCTTATATTGGGCACGGTCGATCACTGGGTCGAGCACCCGCCGTGAGGTAAAGAGCGTGGTATAGTTGGTAAGCGTAATGGTGTTTTGGCCCTGCTGTACCCCTGTTAGGAGCAACGTTGCGGAGCTTTTGTACTGTGGCTGCTGGATGGACAGCACATAGGCTGCGCCCAGCCCAACACCAACGAGAATGGCAACAATCATCACCGGCCACTTTCCTGCATAATATCGTATTAGTTGGTAGAAATTGATTGTTTCCACAATGCCCCCTGTGCGTTATGTTCTCATATTGTTTGTCCCACCTATGTTCGACTATAGCATACATTTTGCTGAGCTCCAAGCATATCTTGCAACATATGGCGATCATACATTTATAGAACAGAGGTTATACCATAAATTGTTGTGGAAAATTCAGCAACGCCTTGACTCAATTATAATGATATAATAGCGATATAGAACAATAAAGCTGATATAATTCAAAACGTAAGGATTACCAATGACAAACTCACCCTCAACCAAAATGCAATGGAAATTCTGCGAAAACTTCAATGTCAAGCTCCAAAACGCAATGCCGATATCGAAGTTATTTGAAACGGAGAACTATAAGCCGTATTGGCTCAGCGAGGACGAAGCTAAAAAGTTCTACACAATGCCGCTCAAAGATATCACTATTGTCGCACCAGACGAAGAGAAAGCGGGCGTAAAATACGCGCCATACTACATCAACGTTGATTCGGGAGAGAATCCCTCTTTCACAGTACGCCGCTTCCTATTTCTTGATATGCCTCTAGAAACACTCTGGTGGAACAACGTGGGCAACGGCCGCCTATTTTGTGCACTAATGCAATTCTACGATTATGGCGACACTCTCGGTAACGGCCAATGGCTTCCACAAAAACCAATGGAAATCATGATTACGAACCATCAAGATGGTAGTGGTGAGTTTATGTTCATCGACGGAAACAACCCAACAAAACGCATCCGCCATGAATTCAGCGGCATGGACGTATCTGATCTGTATATGGACGTGCCTGAATGGGGAGAATGGCAGACACTGATTAAAGACTTTAAGTCTCGAACACCTACAGTATAGTTAGCGTTTGGTCGATAAAGGATTTAGGGAAATCAAGTTATCTAGGTAATTAGTAGAGCAAATACTCGGTATCCCAAGTTTTACTCCCCACTCTCTCCACCCTGATACTCGCTCAGTGTCACGCGCACAACGCGCTCTTTGCCATCACGGAGGATGGTGAGGGCTACGACATCGCCAGGCTGGTATTCGCCAATCAGGCTCGAGACGTCGCCTTGCTTACCCACGACGAGGCTATTGATCTTGGTAATTACATCCTTCTCACGGAGGCCAGCTTTATCAGCTGGACTACCTGCTACAATCGCGCTTTTGTCGCCACTTGTCATCACATACGCGCCTTCTTTCGCCGAAGTACCGACCTGCTTAGCAATATCTGGCGTGAGCATCACGTAACGTGCCCCAAGGTAGGCCCGGCGCACTCCCTTGCCCGCCAAGACCGACTTAAGCGTCCCCTTCATCGCATTGACAGGAATAGCAAAGCTAATACCCTGAGCGTTTGTTGCCACTGCTACATTGATGCCAATCACCTGCCCCGAGCGGTTAAGCAATGGCCCACCAGAATTACCAGAATTCACGGCAGCATCGGTTTGGATAAGATCAGTTAGGCTTTCCGTTCGCTGGGTACTATTGCCCGATGTAGAGGCTGTCACAGGCCGCCCTTTACCAGAAATAATACCGCTGGTGACGGTGTTCTGGTAGCGGCCCAGTGCGTTGCCGATTGCCACAACTGACTGCCCCACTCGCACCGTTGCTGAGTCACCGAGCGACAGTGGCGTGAGCACCGTATTGCCTACCTCAAGCTTGAGGTAGGCAATGTCATTGAGCGGGTCCTCACCCACCACCCGAACGTCATCATACCGCGTGCCGTCCGAAGCAATAACACGGATAGAGCTCGCCTTAGACACAACATGTTTGTTTGTGACGATGTAACCATCTTTGCTGACAATAATGCCAGTGCCCGCTGCAGCTGATTGACGAGTGGTCGTGCGGAGCGATGATGATTCTTCGATATTAGTGATGATAGACACGACGCTCTTTGATGCTTTGTCGGCTACATTAGCTACTGCAGATTCATCGGCGGTGGGAGCGAGGTTACCATCGGTGCTAACCTGGTCGCGCTCAGTGACGGTCGCATTGCGGTCAATTGTTCGCAAATAAACCCACATCGTCATCGCCACGACAAAGACAAAGGCAAGCGCACCCGCTGCAATAATAGACATGATTTTTGATTGACGCATGGCGCGCGCCGCCCGCTGGTCTTGCGCTGTCATCTGCGGTTGTTGATTCATAACCTCTTTTCCCCTTACCCTTTTTCTCATTTGCCTAGGCTACGCAAGGCCAGTGGCGCTCAGGCTGTTAAACAACAGCAAAAGCGTCAGCACAAGCCCAACCGCCAGTGTCGATGGCAAGACAATATCTGCCCCGCGCACCACACCATGCTGATAGTAGCTATTATAGGCACGCTCACACACAAAGCCAAAGAGCACCAAAAAGAGCGGCAACTGTGCAAGCTTGATCGCCCCTAGGCCAGAGATAGTATAGGCAAACATCCAGTGGTAGCTCACCCAGCCAAGCTCCGCAAAGATCGTCGCGGTAATCAGCGCGTAGGTACGCGTGAGTGGTTCTTCATAGCTACCGAGAACATGCCGTGCAGCACAGTACCCCAGTACCCACAGCGGTAGCACAACCAGGGCGGCATCCCACCGATAGGAGCTCATAGCAAGGGCCGTCGCTCCAACAAAGACACCAACACCCGCCTGGATAGCCACCGAGCGGCGATCCGATCGTGGCTTGAGCACTACGAGCCACAACGCATGCAGCACTGCCAAGACAACCTGTAGCCAGATCACTCCACTAGCAGCATACATCAGCATCACGACGCTAATGCCCACCGTGAGGTCGATCATATTTGCCACAATATTGGCAAGCCAAAAGCGTGGCCGCACTGCGAGCGCACGCCACTTACTCGCAATCACCAGTGCCAATGCCAGCCAAGGCGACTGCACCTCTAGGACAATCAAAAATAGCAGCGTAGCAAGCCCAAGATTGAGCGCCACATAAACGACCTCACTGACTCGAGACTGACGATGTGTACCATGCAAAAAATCCATTGCCTTTTATTATACCATTTTGGGCGAAAAAATAAGAGCCTAGGGCGAGAACATTCTACTCTCTACTGTACTGACTGTGCTATTTCCGTAGTTTGTCTTGCTACGTCTAAGTTTGCAGAGTCTTACTATAAGATCGCACGCCGCTTCTCTCGCATTTCCTCCGGTGGAGCGTGAAATTGATTGTAATAAATGTGCCTTTTTATATAAGTGTAAGAGAGTCGATACCCGAGGAGCGCTAGCTCTTGTTGCAATTTATCAGAAGGAAGGTGAAACAAATACTGAGAGAAGAATTATGAAATTCAGGCAGTATTTGCTTTGTTTGACTCAACCATACTATACGCTCTATACTTATTATATATGACAAGCAAATTCCATTTTCGCAACACTAAGCAACACTGGGTAGCCGCTGCCATCCTCGCACCTCTCCTTGTTATTACTGTACCGGTGACTGCCTTTATATTGGCTGGCTATATTGGCAGCGAGATACCACTACACTTCCCATCGGGTTCGTACAAAGAGGTACTGAATGTACGGCAAGTGACCGATCGCAAGCTATTCGATGCAACTGCTCAGTGCTTTACTGGTCGCGGGTTACCACATCGCATCATAAAGAACTTATCAATCCAGGTCCAGGAATCGCTATTTCGTACCAGTATTGAGCGATGCTGGAATGAACTCAATAACGCAAAGCTCTCCATCCAGGACCCTGAGTGGATGAAGACGCAACAGTTTTGGTATCGCGGGCGATAAGACGATAGGTATTTTCGTATCTCGCAGCTTAGCCACACAACTCGTCGTAGGTAAAGCTAAGGCTGAGTAATGTAAAGAAGCCGTGCGAGCGCTACCATTGCGCACTCACTAATTGCTAATTGCCGACGAAGTACCCGTCGTGGACTGGCCAACCACGACAACGAACTGCGTGTGGCTGCCAGTAGTCACTGGTGGTGTGCCAACAGTAGCCTGAGCATGATAGATCGACTCTAGCTTGGCCTTCGTGTTCGGCGCGCTAGCTCTCCCAGCCACTTGGTAGATCTTGTTACTCCCTGCGCTGCCGCTGCTTGGAGCGTTGTCAATGCTGTCAATGACCATGCCAAGCTTCTCTAGCTTGTCTGCCTCGCGCTTGGCTACCCCTGATGCACCTGATGCATTGAGGACAACAACATGGGCCGACTCTTTAGATACCTCTGTGGCATTGAGCGTCTTGTTGATGTACGCTTGGATCTGGCTATAATCGTATGTGCCAGCTGCGGGTACGACCGAGCTAATACCGTTAACTGTCTGTGCTACCACTAAGTCACCAACGGGCGTATCGAGCAAGCTCACACTCTTGATAGCATCACTCTTGATATTTTGTCCCAGCGACATAAGTGTACGGATCTCACTTGTCTCAAAGTTGGTACGGAGGTTCTTACCTAGTGCATCAATGATCCCCGTCACCGCACCAAAGTTCGTCAGGGTACCAGCACTTGTCGCCTTTTCTTTGATAGCTACGAGCACCTTCTGTTGGTTCTTCTCGCGGTCGAAGTTAGACTGCTCGAAGCCATACGATATACCTGAGGCACCGCGTGCCTGCGCTAGATAAAGCGCATGCTCAGCATCGAGATTGACTGGTCCGTTGGGGTAGTCGATAAAGTGACCATTCGGCGGGCAATTCTTAACCATCGTGGCATGGCTCGCGCGAGGGTTTCCGCCCCTACACTTCCAGTCGAAGTTGCCATCCATCTGGCCACGAGGATCACGGCTCTCAATTGTTACTTTGATGCCACCCAGTGCTGAGACCAGGTCGCGCAATACGGTGTAGTTCACATGCACACTGTATTGCAAATCCAACCCCACGATATTACCAAAGAACTTGCGCGAAGCTGCTTGGCGCTCATCCTCTGCCTCAGTGCTCGACCAGTCGCTATTAACACAGTTGAAGTACTCATTAATCTTACCTGCATTGCCTGAGTTACATGACCGGTGATATTTGACGTAGAGGTCGCGCGGAATACTGATCATGTAGGCATCCTTCTTGCTCTGGCTAATACTCAAGATCATGATGGAGTCCGTCAGGTACGACCCCTCATGGCCTGGGTCATCCTCCGACGTACCAAGCAAGAGAATGTTGCTCCGACCATTGCTATCTGCCTTGAGCTCCTTTTGTTGAATCAAGCCAAAGATATCACCCTTAAAGATATGTGAGCTCGCCATAAAGGCCCGCCACAGCAGCATACCACCGAAGCCCACGCCAATAATGACGAGAGCGATGATAACACGCTTGATCCATTTGCGCCGCGTCGATTGCGGCTTCTTACGGCCCCTGCGGCCTCGCCCACCACTACCTTGCTCTAGGTCGGCAAAGAGGTTATCGCTCGGATTGATGTCAAAGTCGGTTAGGCTACTGCTGGGGTTATTGGTACTGATAGACGCACTGCGGCGCGGCGCATAATTCCTCGGCTGTTCTACTGTAGTCAAACTGCGGCCAGCGCCAGCCGTGCCCGTCATCGAGCGACCCATTCGCGGCATCGAGCCATCGGCACGACGAAGCGAGCGAGGACGTCTATCCACCGCCCCGCCATCTTGTGACCGAAAACCATCTATCGAATTGCGACCCGCCATAAACTCTCTCTACTATACTGGATCTGCCCCAAAAAATAAATACAAAGCCATGCCCAAACTTGCACTTTGCAAGCCGAAAATGCTGCGAGAGACTGTGGTCGTATGGAGTATAAGCACACTATTTGCACAATGCAGCACTATTTTGCATACGGACATCACAATACAACACGAACCTCAACAATATTTCCATAATTTTTATATCGCAACATGCCCCCATAAGAGTCGCTGGAATGTTATTTAAATAATTACACTTATATTTATAACCCGAGGAGGTAACCGATGCACTACAGACTAACGATTTATGCTATAATTATGTTCATGAGTGAACAAGTTAAACAAACGATAGCACTTTACAGTTATATTGACGAGTCTCCTTACTTGTCTCAATCGCAAGCCGAAGAAGCGAGAGAATACGCCAGGGTCGGCGAGTGGGCAATTTCACTAGAGCACATATGTCTCTGCGTTGCCTATAACTTATCTAAACAAAACAAACACTTGTCAAAAACAGAAATTAAAACACTTGAAACCTTAGTCACCATTGTAGAAGAAGAGGAGGGGGAGGCGTTTCATCGCGACTACTTTAAGGTCGTAGTAGATCGCTAAGTTGTAGCAAGCAGCATAGCCCGAGAGAGCATCTACTCAGGACAAGTAGCTGCTCTATTTTATAGATATTTCTATAGCTGTCTACCGTCCCAACTCACCACCCCTCCAACATAAAAAGCAGGCCCCGCATGCTGTAAGATGTACTACCAATTTACAGAAAGGAGACCTGCTATGGCCTATACTGTAAGCCTCTGAGCGAAAAGAGAAAGGCGTTTTGCCTTTATCTTTTTTGAGGAGGTGCCGCAGTATACCTTAAGTATTCTACCAATCCTAACCTACCAAAAGCGAGAGCTAGTGCTA
>ERZ773004.32-NODE-32-length-89929-cov-5.588580_pt1 | contig 89929 bp, 81 predicted proteins | sample MGYA00580667_ERZ773004 | MGnify/ENA primary metagenome ERZ773004 (study PRJEB29015, sample SAMEA2737963) | human oral metagenome | biome: human oral; feature: human-associated habitat; material: dental | place: China | collected 2123 ... | reverse complement strand
TGGGATTTGATGCCAAAATATGTCGTATTAAAGATAATCTTTCTTTCACAGATTGGGAGATAAAAGTTTTACCGAACAGCAATAATTTGTGACAGATGTTTTGCGTCCGTACAAAGTTACAAGTGATAAGATTCCTAATTTTCCTACACAATATTTAAAGAGAATAGAGTTTTCTCATCTCTTCTTGTTCTTGATACAAGAGAATTTGCTATATTTGCAAATATAATATAACATGGTGGAAGGTTTAACCAACAACATAAATAAGGTGCTTATTGAGAAAGGGATTAGGCAGGTATGGCTTGCAGAGAAGCTCGGTAAGCGTTTCACTATTGTGAACTCCTACGCTTGCAATCGCCGCCAGCCAATCCTTGAATTGCTTTTCTATATAGCCCAGAGCTTGCAGGTGAACTCAAAGGATTTGATGAACTCTCTAAATGAATAACTTTTTTCATCATGACAGAATGTAAAGAGCAACATAAGAAATCAATCCGCTTCTTCAACGACCGTGAAGTAAGGGCGGTGTGGGACGAGGAACAAAACTGTTGGTGGTTTTCAGCAACAGACATTGTTCGTGCCATCAATAACGAGCCAGACTATACTAAAGCTGGTAACTATTGGCGATGGTTGAAAAAGAAGTTAAAGCAAGAAGACATTGAACTCGTGAGTGCCACTCACGGCTTCAAATTTGAAGCACCTGATGGAAAACTACGTGTGGCAGATGTTCTCAATAGCGAAGGTGTTGTATTATTGGCGAAGAACTATCCCAACAATCGTGCTAATGAGTTTCTTGATTGGTTTACCTACAGCGACAACACCATTGATGGACAGAGCAAGAAGAAAGCCTACCAACTCTTTGAAAGTGGAATCTTGCAGACGGCAGAACCTGGCAGTTTAAAGTGCCTGCAACAGATTCATGCTTATCTTTTTGGTGGATTGTACGACTTTGCAGGTCAAATCCGAACTAAGAACATATCTAAAGGTGGCTTTACGTTTGCTAATTGTATGCACTTTCCTGCTACGTTGCAAACAATTGAACGAATGCCCGAAACAACCTTTGATGAGATAATGGACAAATACGTGGAGATGAACGTTGCCCATCCTTTTATGGAGGGTAATGGCCGCAGCACTCGCATTTGGCTTGACCTTATGCTGAAGCGTTCACTTAAACGGTGTGTGGATTGGAGCCAAATAGATAAGAACGATTATCTGACCGCAATGCGTGAAAGTGTAGCAGATAGCACGCTCATCAAGACTTTGGTACTGCCTGCACTTACCACTAAGATTGATGACCGAGAAATGTTTATGAAGGGCATTGACTATTCATATTATTACGAACAAACTGAGTGATTTATAAAATGAGATGTAATTATACCAACGATTTAGAATCCTTTTTTCCATTACTATCAGACTTTTTCGATAAGATTGATGACCGAGAAATGATATCCAAAGGAATAAAAGTCTCGCATTATTATGAAGAGTTAAGTAGAACATATACAATACAAAAATATCAAATAGAAGTATGGCACAAGATAGAACAGCTGTAGATACAATCAAGGGGTATTTTTATCAATTTGATTTTTATATCTTACAAATTTTAGAATCTCAGGATAATTATAAGGAGTTTATCATTGAAGGAATTGAAGATGTGGATATTGAGACGCCCCAGGGTTTAACAGCAGTGCAATGTAAATATTATGAAGGAACAGAGTTTAATTATTCTAAAATTTCAAAGGCAGTTAGGCTTATGTTAGATTACTTTGTTGAACATCGGAATGTCTCTTTTTTTCTTTATGGCCATTTCAAATCCAGACAAGATAAAATTACAACGCCCATACCATTAGATATTCTCAAGTCAAAGTTATTAACATACAAACGGGATAATAAAGAATATAAACTGCATGTTGAAAAAGGGCTTTCAGATGATGAATTATCTCTTTTTTTAAGGCATCTAAAAATTAATATCGAAGCTCCATCAATAGAAGATCAGTTATGTAAAGTTTATAAATCAATGAAAGAAGCACTTGAGCTCAAATCTGATGTAGAAAGCCATTTGTTTTATGCAATAGGATTGAATATCGTAAGAGAACTTTCTACTAGTAAAGATATAGGACATCGCAAAATAACTCGTGGAAAATTTATTGATAAAATCAAGAATACAAAAAAAGACTGTTTGGATATATGGTTTAAAAAGCGTGTTTCTGAAGATGTATATTGTGCTTCAATAAGGCGAAAATACTTTGCCTCATACAATAAAAGTCCTAAGGAACGTTTTTTTATTATTGATGCAACAGGAGAAAAAGCTCCCATAATAAAGAAGATTATTCAAACTATCATTACAAAATGGACAAATATTTCACAACGGCAAACAAACCCCTATTGTCCTTATGTTTACATTCATGGGGTTTTACCTGAAGATAAATTAGAACTATTAAAATCAATTTATAATGATGGAGTTGTTTTTATTGATGGTTATAATTATTTAAATGCAGAATTTGACGTTAACTCTATAATAAAAAGTGCTAATCATAGAAACGGAATCGTTTTAAAGGTCATAGAGGAAGCTGATCAAATTTTGAAGATTATACAGACAATACAAGGAAAACAGAAAGAGATTTATCAATTTTACAAGGAAAAAGAAATCATAACTTGTCAAGATGCTATATCCATTTTAATAGATGAAATTGACACTATAACAAAAATGATTTAATTATGAAAGAAGAAACAAAAATTAATGCAGAAGTAATTGCGGTATACCCTAATAAAGTTAGAATCTCAGTAGATGATTTGAATGATTTTCAAATTGCAGAAGAGAAACTTAAAGTTGGCTCATACCTCAGAATTTGTGATAGTGATAATGTTATCATGATAGCTATAATTGAAAACTTTACCATTGAAGTTGGTGTTGATAATAATGAAAACCCCTCAAGAAAATATATAATCGAAGCAAATCCTTTGGGAATGCTCAGAGACGGAGTTTTTGAAAGAGGCGGAGATACGTTGTCCATACCACCTAAAAAGGTAGAACCGGCAAAAAAAGAAGATATACAGAAAATTTTTGAGATGTCTGTTGAGCCTGAAAACAAATTTACATTTTCGGCTTTGGCTTCAGATTCTTCAATAAGTATTCCTGTAGATGGAAATCGTTTTTTTAATAAGCACATTGCCATTATTGGCTCTACTGGTTCGGGAAAATCTCACACAGTTGCTCATATACTCCAAAAAGCAATATCTTCAAAAGAACATGAATATAATGGAATGAACAATTCACATATAGTCATCTTTGATATTCATTCCGAATATAAATCAGCATTCCCCAATGCGAATTACATTGATATCAATAATATGATATTGCCGTATTGGTTGCTCAATAGTGATGAATTGCAAGAGTTGTTTATAGATACAGAGGCAAATGATCATAACCAACGAAATATATTTAAGGAGGCTATAATTAATGATAGAAAAGATAATTATAAAGGAAGCCAAGAAGAAAAAGACAAAATTCACTTTGATTCAATGTTGTATTTTGATATTCATAAAGTTTTGAAGCATGCAAAATTCAAAAATACGGAAATGATAGATACAGGAGAAATATATTCTTCTGGAGCAAAGAAAGGTCAAGCCAAACAGAACCAAGGGAGTCTTTTCGGAAAGCTCACAAATTTCATTAGCCGAATGGAAAATAAGTTAAATGACAGGAGGATGGACTTTCTATTAGGAGAAAATGCTAAACAAATAACCTTTGAAGATACTTTAAAACAATTTATTGGATACGGTGCTAACAAAACAAATATTACTATTATAGATTTAAGTGGAGTTCCATTTGAAGTGTTAAGTATAACTGTATCCCTAATTTCACGCATTCTTTTTGAATTTGGATATTATTATAAAAGGAGTTTATCAGAAAAAGTAGATGGTATAAATAATGATGTACCGCTCTTGTTAGTTTACGAGGAAGCTCACAAATATATTCCTAATAGTGATTTATACAAGTATAGAGCTTCAAAAGAATCTATAGAAAGAATTGCAAAAGAAGGAAGAAAGTATGGTATATCAATGATGCTAGCAACACAACGTCCTTCTGAAATATCAGACACTATTTTTTCGCAATGTAGCAATTTCTTAGCAATGAGACTAACTAACCCAATAGACCAAACATATGTTAGAAAGTTATTACCTGATACATTAGGAGATTTAGTTGACAAGTTGCCTTCACTAAAAGCTGGTGAAAGTCTACTGATTGGAGATGCTACAGCTTTACCTTCTATAGTTCATATTGGACTTTGCAATCCTTCCCCATCTTCTAATGATATTCCATATTTTAAACTTTGGAAAGAGGAGTGGAAAAATATTGATTTTAACAAAATCATCAATAAGTGGAAAAATTAGAAGAATCATTGAAATTATGATAACAATATCCAAGATGTTTTCTAATCAATACTACTCAAATTGAGGAAACATCTTTGTACCATGCGAATATAAATCACTGATAATCAGCGTAAGATATATTTGAGGAAGTGATGCGGAAAAACAAACATGTACCGCCTCAATAGCCCATAAAAGCTATTGAGGCGTTACATGTTTGCCTATCTTTACACCCATCACCTACTACTGAAAAGCCCTTTATCTCCCCCAAAAACCACACAACACAATCAAAAACACAAACTCTCCTCATTAAGAACAACGCCCACTTTTCTCCCCTCATCCTCAAAAAACATCCCATCTATGCACCATACTAGCGCAAACTTTCCTATATTTGCATATTGGTACGCACGATCATCATATACTAACGAATGATGGACGGGTGCGACACAACCATCAAACAATCAGGCTATGGCTACGGCAATCATCCTTTTGCAACTCGTAAGCGTGTTCACGTTCGTCCGCATTGGCGCCCGAATGAAAGTCTAAGTCCCATAAGCGCATCAATTAACGAACCCCACAAGTTCACCAACTAACAAACCCAAACACTCACAAACTTTAAATACTCACTAACAAACATCATGAAAGTAAACAATCTACTTGCCACCATTTCCCTGTTCCTGTGCCTGCCCCTAACGGCTTTGGCGCAGGGAAACAACACGGGTATGGGCGGCGAAGACGACGACACGCCCTCCATTGCCGAACGGGTGTTGAAACTGGAAAAGAAGACCGACGCCTTTAACCTCTACCTCAACTTCGCCGCAGCAGCACGCGCCACCGAACATAACGGCACGTGGAAGGGGGCGTTTGTCAACCGACAGTTGCGTTTGGAGATTAAAGGACACGTCACGGATAAGCTCTTCTATCGCCTCAGGCAACACCTCAACAGCGGCTACGAACCGCAAGGCGAAGACAATTTCGCTAAGGCCACCGACATGATGATGATGGGTTACACCTTCAATCCCAAGTGGGAAGTGCAAGCAGGAAAGATCGGCCAGATATGGGGAGGCTACGAATACGACGAAAATCCGCTCTTTATTTACCAATACTGCGACTTCGTGGCGCACATGGAATGTTTCGTTGCGGGTGCGCAAGTAACGTTCAAGCCCATACCAACCCAAGAGTTCGGCCTACAAATAACCGACTCGCACAACGGAACCTTCGAGCAAGAGTATGCCAAGGATGCCAAAATGGCTGGCCCCGACCTTACCAACGACCGCCAACTGCTAACGGCCAGCAACATACCCCTCACCTACATCGCCAACTGGAACGGCAATTTCTTCAACGACCGACTGCAAACCCGATGGGCATGGGGACTGCAAACGCAGGCCAAGGGCAAATATTCGCGCATGCTTAGTCTTGGTCAAAGGCTCAACTTGCCTAAGCTGCAATGGTACATAGACTACTATGGAGCCGTTGACGAACTAGACCGCTTGCGTATCGCATCGGGCGAATTAACCAGCCTTGTAAACAACGATAAAGACGTATTCTTCGGCAACGTGCACTACAACGCCCTCGTCACCGAGGCCAATTGGCAGTTTGCACCGCGATGCAACCTCAAACTTCGGGGCAGTTACGAAACCACCAGCATTCCCCAATACGAGGCGTTAAAGAACTATCGCAAGTATTACAGCTATGTGGCCAGTCTAGAATATTTCCCCGTAAAAGGGCAAAACCTACGCCTTTTCTTGGCTTACATGGGTCAGAAAGTAGACTACAACCATGCCTGCGTCCTATCCGATTACCATACCAACAAACTAGAACTGGGCCTGATGTATCGCATCAAATGCTATTAAGGCAGGAGAACTTTTGAGGAGTTGAGGAGTTAATTTGAGGAGTTAAGGAGTTAAGAAGTTAAGGAGTTAAGCCAAATGTATAGGTGGCGTTAGCCATTTTTTCACCTTTTCACTCTTTCACCTTTTCACCTCTAGAAGTTAAGGAGTTAAGCCAAGTGCCTTGCGAACAACGGCAAGTCTTTTCTTGCTCATTGTTAACTTCTTCACATTAAACTTGTTAACTCCTTAACTTGTCAAGTCGTCAACATGTTAACTCGTCAACTAACCAAATTAAGTCAAACCTTAGTTAACGGGCTCACAAACCAGCAAGTTTACGAGGAGAGCTGCAACTCTGCAACAAGGCATTTGGCTTAACTCCTTAACTCCATAACTCCATAACTCCTCAAAAGAACTCCTTAACTCCTCAAAACAACTCCTTAACTCCTGAAAATAACTCCTTAACCCCTAAAAACGGCAACCACTCTGCAACAAGGCATTTGGCTTAACTCCTTAACTCCTTAACTCCTTAACTCCTAAAAACAACTCCTTAACTCCTGAAAACCTCTTCACCTCCTCAAACTAAAAATAATCGCCCCGCACTGCCTTTTTTACGTAAGTTCTTGTTATCTTTGCAACAATGGAACAAGCCGTAAAAAACAATTGGAGCGAAAACGTCATCGTAGTTGATGCCGACTACGTAGACAACGTGGCATTCAACCTCATCGTTAACTTCGAACGCATCATCGGCCGACGCATTCCGCAGGCCGACTTGGCACGCTGGCTCGACTGCATTGCCCTCGATGGAGGCGTGCGCAACGGTGAAAACGGCCTGCAAGTGGTGATGGTTCATAGCAAGACGAAAACCCAAATGGAGAACTTTACGCCTGCCAACTTCGCCGACGAGCTGAACGGCAAGGCCTTCAAAGACGGCTTGGGCGAGTTCGCCATCGGCACATACCCCGTGGAAGACTTGGTAAACGCCACCGACTTTTTTCTCGATGTGGTGCAAACAGTCTGCGCCCAGTCCGAAGTTAAGCGCGTGATGGTTGTGCCAAACGCCGAAAACGCCGAACTATACGAGGGCCTTCGCCATCAGATGCACCGTCTAGACGACGACACCAAGCGCGTAACCATCTTCGCCATGCAGCCCCTCCCTGGCGGAAACTTCCGCCAAGAGATACTGGGCTACTCGCTCATGAACGCCCTCGGCATAAGGAGCGATGAGATAAACGCCCAATAAACACACCGGCGTTCGCCCCGAACAGCATCTCCGCAACACCCTGCGGCAACACAAACATAGCAAACAGAAACAACAAAACGATATGGGAAAAGTTCTTATGATTGGCGCAGGTGGCGTTGCTACCGTGGCCGCATTTAAAATCGCACAAAACAAAACGCACTTCGGCGAGTTTATGATTGCCAGTCGCCGAAAGGAAAAGTGCGACGAAATAGTAGATGCCATACATGCCAAAGGCTATGATATGGACATCAAGACGGCACAAGTAGACGCCGACGACGTTGAACAACTCAAAGCCCTGTTCAACGACTTTAAGCCCGAATTGGTTATCAACCTGGCCCTACCCTACCAAGACCTCACCATCATGGAGGCTTGTTTGGCCTGCGGTTGCAACTATCTAGACACCGCCAACTACGAGCCCAAAGACGAGGCGCACTTCGAATACTCGTGGCAATGGGCCTACAAGCAACGCTTTGAAGAGGCTGGGCTCACCGCCATTCTTGGCTGTGGGTTCGACCCAGGCGTAAGCGGCATCTACACGGCATACGCTGCCAAGCACCATTTCGACGAAATTCACTACCTCGACATCGTCGACTGCAACGCCGGAAACCACCACAAGGCCTTCGCAACCAACTTCAATCCAGAGATTAACATACGCGAGATAACCCAAAAGGGCTTGTACTACAAAGACGGAGAGTGGCTCGAAACCGAACCGCTGGCCGTACATCAGCCCATCACTTACCCCAATATTGGTCCGCGCGAAAGTTACCTGATGCACCACGAAGAGCTTGAAAGCTTGGTAAAGAATTATCCCACCATTCGCCAAGCACGCTTCTGGATGACCTTCGGACAACAATATCTCACCTATCTCGACGTGATACAGAACCTCGGCATGTCGCGTATCGACGAGATAGAATACGAGGCACCGCTAGCCGATGGTTCGGGTAAGCGCGTCAAAGTGAACGTCGTTCCCTTGCAATTCCTTAAAGCCGTGCTGCCCAACCCACAAGACTTGGGTGCCAACTACGATGGCGAAACATCCATTGGCTGTCGCATTCGTGGCGTAAAAGACGGCAAGGAACTTACTTACTACGTTTACAACAACTGCAAACACCAAGAAGCCTACAAAGAAACAGGCATGCAAGGCGTTAGCTACACCACGGGCGTGCCCGCCATGATTGGCGCAATGATGTTCTTCAAGGGCCTTTGGCGCAAGCCGGGCGTATGGAACGTAGAAGAGTTCGACCCCGATCCATTCATGGAACAGCTCAACATACAAGGACTGCCTTGGCACGAAGAGTTCGGTGGCGACCTTGAATTGTAACCCTTAAACCACTCCCATCATACCTAAAACAACAACAAATGGCAAAAGAAGAAAGCAAACAACTTTCGCCCGATGAGGCCAAGCTCAAAGCCCTGCAAGCGGCGATGAGCAAGATAGAGAAAGACTTTGGCAAAGGCTCGATAATGAAAATGGGCGACGAGCAGATAGAGAATGTAGAGGTAATACCCACGGGCAGCATCGGCCTAGACGTGGCCTTAGGCGTGGGAGGTTATCCCCGCGGCCGCATCATCGAGATATATGGCCCCGAATCGTCGGGTAAAACCACGCTCGCCATCCACGCCATTGCCGAAGCGCAAAAGGCTGGCGGCATTGCAGCCTTTATCGATGCCGAGCACGCCTTCGACCGTTTCTATGCCGAAAAGCTTGGCGTAGACGTGGCCAACCTTTGGATTTCGCAACCCGACAACGGCGAACAGGCTCTCGAAATAGCCGACCAGCTTATCCGTTCGTCGGCCATCGACATCCTTGTTGTCGACTCCGTGGCTGCCCTTACCCCCAAAAAGGAGATTGAAGGCGACATGGGCGACAACAATGTGGGCCTGCAAGCACGACTGATGAGCCAAGCCCTACGCAAGCTAACGTCTACCATCAGCAAAACCAACACCACGTGTATCTTCATCAACCAGTTGCGCGAGAAAATCGGCGTGATGTTTGGCAACCCCGAAACAACCACTGGCGGCAACGCATTGAAGTTCTACGCCAGTGTTCGTTTGGACATTCGCAAAGTAACCAGCATTAAAGATGGCGACAACATCGTGGGCAACCAAGTGCGCGTAAAAGTGGTGAAAAACAAGGTTGCACCACCTTTCCGCAAAACCGAATTCGAGATTACTTTCGGCGAAGGCATATCTAAGGTGGGCGAAATTCTCGACCTCGGCGTTGAATACGAAATCATTAAGAAGAGCGGTTCGTGGTTCTCGTACAACGAGGCCAAGCTAGGTCAAGGCCGCGATGCCACCAAAAACTTGCTCAAAGACAACCCCGAACTATGCGAGGAGCTGGAAGCAAAAATCATGCAAGCCATTAAAGATAAGCAAGACTAGGGTTATCCCCCTACCTTTGCGCGCCCACAATGGCATAAAAAGACATCAAAGCGGAACGGACATCAGCCCGTTCCGCTTTTTATTTTTCCCTTTGCCCACACCCTAGATGGATGCTGTCGCCACCAAACGCAAACATGCTTTTATCCCAAATTGGCCGTTGCCTTTACCTTAAATTGGCCGCTAGAACCTATGCAGGCTTTGTGTCTTGCAGGGCATCTTGTCTGTCTCCTTCAAGGTATGGCAAACTACGTCAAGATAATAAAACAAGCAAGATGCCGACAACCAGGCGAAAGATGGACTGGGAACAAAGGAAACAACCCAAAATAATTGGTAAGCGGTATAACCACCAATTGGGGTTTAAACGTGTGGCAGGGCGCAGAACGGCTTTGCCCATACGGCACACAACACCCTTTATCCTTAAAACGGCAGGCCAACACGGCCACTAAAAACATTACCCCCTCGCCACGGCTGCTGCCATAGCCCGTCTACGTACCCTTATCGCTTACCCCATGCAAGGTCCGAACAGGGCGCACATCTTCAATAAACAGCTAAAAGGCGAACCCCACGCCATCGTGCGGTCCGCCTTTTGTCAATCTAGGCGGTGATCCAACAACAGTCGTCTCACCTAACTTTATTAAAGTATAGTGTCATCAGTCCATTTTTGGTATTCTGTCTGTAAATCAACGATTGGTTGTTGTTTTCGAAGTTCATGTCGAACGTAACGTGTTCTCCACTATCGCTAACGCCAGAATATCTCCCCCCTTCATTCTTCCAGGTAAAGTTCGTTATTGTCTTAACGCACCTGCCGTTCTCTGGGTAATCCAAATATATGGTAAGCCCCAGCACACAGGCCACAACAGAGCCAGACAAACATTCATTAGGTTTCACAAACACCGTGGTGCTGCCCACGCTTGCCTTAGTTAACCGCCAATAGCCTACAAGCGGATCTAGGTAACCATAGTCAACTCCCTTTTTATGCAGCACTTGTATCTCGTCTCCGTATAAGCCATTCTTCCAGCTAAATATTAGTTCCTTGCCTATCATGCGGTAGTTAATGGAGGTTCTCTTACCCCTATCGGTAGGCGAGTCTGCAGCAACTATCATATCAAACACGCCATTGTTGGCGGTATATTCGTAATATGTGGACTTAAGCTTGCAAGTACCATCCCTGCCATCATACCAATCGAAATGTATTCTGTTTCCGGATATGCGCCATACAGATTTTTGGGAACATTGGTTGGGGGGAAACCACCTATATCCCTTGTTACTGCTATTGTTATTTCCCACGTAAATATACCAGTCTCCGTCTAACGAGGTGCTACCCTCATTATCGTCTTTACTGCAAGACGAAACAAGCAACGCCAAAACAGCAAATGCCAAATAAATAAACTTTTTCATAAGATTTCCATTTTTTGAAACATAATTAATCCTTTCAAAGATAGCAATTTGTTTGTTTCCCTCCAAAGTTACGCCGCGACTTTCTCTTATTTTAACTACTGGAGTTCAGTTGTAACCCCATTTAACTAGAAGTCACCAGAGCCCAAGATACCACACATGTTGCACCCCAATACGGCAAAGTCCATACCACAGTAAGAGATACTGCCGCCCTACACTCCCCCCATTGTGTCAACACAAAACAAAACGTCTTCTAGCACAAAGCCAACGCTTAAGAAATCTAAACCACAGAGAAAACAGGCAAGTTTACGACATTGAAAGCCACCCACGCGTCGACGTGCACACACCATCATCCCCCAATGAAGTTCTGTGCACCCCACTTGCCAACAACATCAGCTCCCCACCGAGGGGACACGGAAACGGCATAACCCAACAACCCACGAGCAAGCCAAGCGTACCCGAACCTGTCAATTTGAGACACAACTTACACAACCCCAACTTACAACGATTTAAAGGAGCAATTATCAAATTACGGCCTCAGAAAAACGTGTTGTATCGTTTGTTGTCCTTGCGATGCAAGGCCAAGACAAACATCCCGATCATGTACGAATGTAACGGAGAAAGATACGATTAAGTCCAAAATCCACTCCCATTTGCCTGAGGCAAAACGTGGTTACGGGTTGAAAAGGAATAAACCCAAAAAGGGACAAAGAGGAATGCCGAGGTTAAAGGGTTAAGTGCAATGACCTGCATGGGGCGCCCGACAATCCTTGCCTACTCAAAAGCTCGTACATTCATCAACTAAAAAAATCGCCGACTCATCAAATCAAAAACGTACGAGCCAACACGTCCGTCGACTCGTAAACTCGTCAACTTGCCAACCCGTCAACTTAAAGCCATGTCAACTTTCCAGCATAAATTTTAACACGAATACTGCTCTTTTTGTCCACCAATCGCCAACCTTGCCGCAAAAAATCGATTCTCGCGAAGGTTGTTTTTGATGCAAAAAGGGGGTGGTTGTAAATGCTAGCAAAATGAATTTTTATTTAAACAAGTAGCCATTTGCACCATATTTTAGGCCATTTGCAGCTAAATGCACTGCGTTTCGCTACTAAACGCAATGCAATATGCCGCTAAACGCAGTGCGTTTTGATGCTAAATGCAAGGTAAAATGGTTCAAAACGCAAGGTAAAATGGCGCAAAATGCAGTACCAAATGCCCCTAAATGTGAAACGAAAAGCATAAAAATACACTGCAATTGCATAAACAAAACCCTTTCAAGCCATTAAAAACATGGCTCAAAAGGGCGAAATAGTCGTTAAAAAGTGGTTTTTAGGGGCTAAAAAGTGGGTAATTGGACGTGAAAAATAATGAGTTGGCAACCAAATTAGAAAGGCAAAATGGTGCAAAATGCAGGTCCTCTTCTTTAAAATAGACAAGATAGGAGGGGTGAAAGACTATAATAAGTGCCCATTTACCTACTTTTCAACCAAAATTTTCGCTAGAACGGAGTGAAAACAAAAGCAGTTTTGTAAAATAAAAACAACCATTTTTAAGTTTCTGGGTTGGGGAGTTGAGGAGTTAATGAGTTGGCGAGTTAGTGAGTTAGTGAATTGATGAGTTTGTGAGTTTGTGAGTTTGTGAAATACCATTTAGCCAGTTCAATAAACCAACACGACATTCCTCATCACCCCGAACTAAACTTGTTCAACGGGTGACGTACACGCACTTGTCGGAAACAGCCAGTGCAGAAGATAAAACAGCACCTTAGTACTTGTTTTAATGGAAGCTGCACTCGTACCAAACAAAGAACTATCTGATAAAGAAAAAATAAACACTGTCTTAATCCTTGTTTTAATGGAAGATGCACTCGTACCGTCATAGAGACGATAAGTAAGAAATTCAGTTAGTTGTGGTCTTAATCCTTGTTTTAATGGAAGATGCACTCGCACGGGTGGAACATCGTAGATGACCTCGGAGTGACCTACGAGTCTTAATCCTTGTTGTAATGGAAGATGCACTCGCACGCAAGGAACTAGAATGCTCTGCGGATTTTTTGTTTGGTCTTAATCCTTGTTGTAATGGAAGATGCACTCGCACGGGTAAAACCCTTGTCTATTTGGGTCAAGTTGTCAGGGTCTTAATCCTTGTTGTAATGGAAGATGCACTCGCACGTCAGAGGCTGCATCGAAAGGCACGGCTTTGAACGGTCTTAATCCTTGTTGTAATGGAAGATGCACTCGCACTTTTTTCAAGCCTTCGCCAGTATGCAGGTAAATGGTCTGTCTTAATCCTTGTTGTAATGGAAGATGCACTCGCACTCTTATGATAGAGTTAGTATGTCAGTTGATAAAGCTGTCTTAATCCTTGTTGTAATGGAAGATGCACTCGCACTAGTCTACTTAGTATTCTTCGTGATGACGAGAATAGTGTCTTAATCCTTGTTGTAATGGAAGATGCACTCGCACAGCTTGACAAGCGGCGCGAGAGAAATATCCAAGCCGCGGTCTTAATCCTTGTTGTAATGGAAGATGCACTCGTACAATATATAACTCTCAAGAAGAGCAGTCTGCCATTGTGTCTTAATCCTTGTTGTAATGGAAGATGCACTCGCACTGCAATTATTCAAACTTTTATAGACAAGTTCAAAAATGTCTTAATCCTTGTTGTAATGGAAGATGCACTCGCACGTCTTGTAAAAACACAAAGAAGCCTAAGTCCTTGGGTCTTAATCCTTGTTGTAATGGAAGATGCACTCGCACTTCCTACTCCTTCTTCCTTTTATTTTAAGTGCACTGTGTCTTAATCCTTGTTGTAATGGAAGATGCACTCGCACTCGGCATCATCATCAAACATGCGGAACGCAGGGGAAACGTCTTAATCCTTGTTGTAATGGAAGATGCACTCGCACCAACCGCAAGCCGCTATCTAACATGGGAGCTCTCGTCTTAATCCTTGTTGTAATGGAAGATGCACTCGCACTTTGATAAGCTGAACAGTGGGAATTTCTTCCCTAAGTCTTAATCCTTGTTGTAATGGAAGATGCACTCGCACGTGCGCGAAAGGGAGGATTAGGTATTCAAAGGCGTGTCTTAATCCTTGTTGTAATGGAAGATGCACTCGCACTAATTCTGTGTATAAAGTACACGATTATTCTTTGCAAAGGTCTTAATCCTTGTTGTAATGGAAGATGCACTCGCACTAAAATCGCTTTCAGTAATTAATATGAAAAATAATAGTCTTAATCCTTGTTGTAATGGAAGATGCACTCGCACTTGTTGGTTGTTACCGCAATTGTTCAGCGGGTGCGATGTCTTAATCCTTGTTGTAATGGAAGATGCACTCGCACATTGATGCCAACGGTCAACCAGTACAAGGCAAGCACAAAGGTCTTAATCCTTGTTGTAATGGAAGATGCACTCGCACCTACTTTCAGGAGATACTTCGAAAGGAAGTAGAGAAAGTCTTAATCCTTGTTGTAATGGAAGATGCACTCGTACCTGATAAAAAGCGATTGTCACTACTATTGTGAGAAGTCTTAATCCTTGTTGTAATGGAAGATGCACTCGTACTGATGTACAAAATCAGTATTCAAAATCGAGAGTCTTAGTCTTAATCCTTGTTGTAATGGAAGATGCACTCGTACTAGAGGTAGTATCTAATGTAATGTCTAAGCCTATCTCAGTCTTAATCCTTGTTGTAATGGAAGATGCACTCGTACCCATGCACTTCGTAAAGTTTGGAAGTGCTTTTTTTTTGTCTTAATCCTTGTTGTAATGGAAGATGCACTCGTACGTTTGACTAATTTTGTCGAGCCTATAACCGCATCTGTCTTAATCCTTGTTGTAATGGAAGATGCACTCGTACTGGAATATTGGCACGTGGTGCTTTTGGTTCGGCGAGTCTTAATCCTTGTTGTAATGGAAGATGCACTCGTACGCGGTCAAAAAGATATTTAATCTTAGCCTAGTAAACGTCTTAATCCTTGTTGTAATGGAAGATGCACTCGTACTTAGCGAATACTTTTAAAGTATAGTGCTTGTGAAAGTGTCTTAATCCTTGTTGTAATGGAAGATGCACTCGTACATACTGCCTAAACTACGCAAGACAGTTCACATCGAAGGGTCTTAATCCTTGTTGTAATGGAAGATGCACTCGTACGTCAATACAATGAATTATCCTTTGTACAACACGTAGTCTTAATCCTTGTTGTAATGGAAGATGCACTCGTACAAGGTGTTCTTGAAACAACAGCTAACCACACTTGAAGTCTTAATCCTTGTTGTAATGGAAGATGCACTCGTACGAAGAAAGTGATAAGCTAAGAAGAAACAATGCTTTATATGTCTTAATCCTTGTTGTAATGGAAGATGCACTCGTACTAAGGTTCGCGCCATCAAAGGGAACGACACCGCCCAGTCTTAATCCTTGTTGTAATGGAAGATGCACTCGTACACGAGACTTCACCCCTCAAGAACTGTCTTCAGTAGTCTTAATCCTTGTTGTAATGGAAGATGCACTCGTACTTTACTTTTTATTGTTTTTGGGGACACTACCAGTGAGTCTTAATCCTTGTTGTAATGGAAGATGCACTCGTACGCGATACTACGTGCTGGCAGTGCTGGCAGTCGCCGCAGTCTTAATCCTTGTTGTAATGGAAGATGCACTCGTACTCCGCATATAACATCGAATCACTGCGGAATAGCCCGGTCTTAATCCTTGTTGTAATGGAAGATGCACTCGTACAGGCAAAAAGTTAATAAGGCGCGTGACAAATCTGGGTCTTAATCCTTGTTGTAATGGAAGATGCACTCGTACCGCAATGAACAATTTCACAGTTACAGGGTATATCTGGTCTTAATCCTTGTTGTAATGGAAGATGCACTCGTACATCATCATCAAACATGCGGAACGCAGGGGAAACGAGACATCTTAATCCTTGTTGTAATGGAAGATGCACTCGTACATGACAACAATTGGGTGTCTGATAACTGCAAGTATTGTCTTAATCCTTGTTGTAATGGAAGATGCACTCGTACCAAACCTTTATTCCCTTGTCCAATACATCATCTCTTGTCTTAATCCTTGTTGTAATGGAAGATGCACTCGTACCATCTCTTAAAGTTGGGGAGAGTATTAACCTCAACGTCTTAATCCTTGTTGTAATGGAAGATGCACTCGTACTTGCTTCTACATGAAAGGTGAAGGGCAAACATTTATTCCGTCTTAATCCTTGTTGTAATGGAAGATGCACTCGTACCTCGACGGCTCTTATCCATCCGAATTTTTAACAAAAGGTCTTAATCCTTGTTGTAATGGAAGATGCACTCGTACCAACTCCTTACATTGGAGTTGAAACAACCGAAGGCGGGTCTTAATCCTTGTTGTAATGGAAGATGCACTCGTACACTATTTTGCAGTTCTCAAAGAAAAGGGACTACCAGTCTTAATCCTTGTTGTAATGGAAGATGCACTCGTACATTACTGCCAAACTTTGGAGTGTCGAGTAAACACACCTAGTCTTAATCCTTGTTGTAATGGAAGATGCACTCGTACAATATATAACAGTCTAGGTCATTTAAATATAGTTAAGTCTTAATCCTTGTTGTAATGGAAGATGCACTCGTACCCTTTTCATTGCAGATGATTGATACAACATCTGCAGTCTTAATCCTTGTTGTAATGGAAGATGCACTCGTACATTTTTCGAGAAATTTGACTTGAGCACCACAGGTGGTCTTAATCCTTGTTGTAATGGAAGATGCACTCGTACAGCAAAACTTGGGTTATGCTTTGTTTAAGCGCATTGTAAGACTAAATAGTGCATCGTAAGACATGTTTTTAACAAATATTACGTACCTTTTAAGCGAGTGCAAAATTACAAAGAATTAATGAGACGGACAAACATTTAGCGTTAAATCAAACAAAACGAAAACACAATCAACAGCATGTAAACCACGGGGAGACATTCGGCATGCCACCATTCGCCTTATCTCCAAACAACAAATTGCGGATGCAGAACCTTTGCTGTTGCGACAAACCTTAAATTCACCCTGTCTATGTAGCCGCTTCTCGCGCACGCGCGCGTTCCTATTTTATATAGAGGCATTTTTTCGTTTGGTTCTAGACCGACGAGAAGGCAAGTGGACGAAGGGGTAAGTAGACAAGTTAACGAGTGGACAAGTTAATACGTGCAGTCATCTTTTCACCTTTTCATCTTTAGGAGTTAAGGAGTTAAGCCAAATGCCTTGTTGGCGTTAGCCATTTTTTCACCCTTTCACTTTTTCACCTTTAAAAGGCGCAGCCATTTTTTCACCTTTTCACCCTTTCACTTTTTCACCTTTATAAGCCTTTTCACCCTTTCACCTTTACAACGTTTATCGCCTTTATCAAGCCGCGACACAAAAAAGTTGCCATAAAATTTCTTAATCATAAGAAAAATGTGTAAGTTTGCAATACTGCAACCAACAAGTGGAGACGACACACGCCCCACACCGCCAACCTAATGGCTGAACAACGCGATGCACACAAGCTACGTAAGCGCGCAAACAGCCACAAGGACGGGGGCGCAAACTACACTAAATCAATCATTTGCCGATGAACAAGCTAAAAACCCTTACCATCCAATTTGAGACACAACTTCTACAAACCGACATACAACGATTTAGGGGAGCAATTATCAAATTGCTGCCACAGAAAGACGTGCTGTTTCATAACCACACCAAGGAAGGCTACCGCTATGCCTACCCCCTGATACAATACAAGCGACTGAACAACAAGGCCGCATTATTTTGCATTGGCGAGGGAGTGGAGAATATCGGCGTGCTGTTCGCCTCGAACAACTTCAATGTGCGCATCGGCAACAAGCGGCATTGCCTGCAAATAGAAGAGGTGAACGCCAAACAGGTGGACATTGCATGCGAAGAAGGGCAAGTGCTTGCCTACCAACTTACCGACTGGCTGCCACTGAACGAAGAAAACCACGCGGCCTTTGCACAAGCCGACGACGAGCAACGCCTGCAAATGCTGCAACGCATACTAACGGGCAACATCCTTTCGATGCTCAAAGGCGTGGGCATAAGGGTTGAACAGCGCATAGAGGTGTGCATCACCAGCGTAAAAGAACGTGCGTGCGTGCCCTTCAAGGGCGTAAAGCTATATTGCGCCAACGTAGGTTTCGTGTCTAACGTGCGCCTACCCCAGCATGTGGGCTTAGGCAAGCACGCCAGTGTGGGCTTTGGCATACTTACTGCAACTAACAACGACTAATAACAAACACGATAAGGCTATGGAAAAATACCTATATGGAGCCTCGGTGCAAGGCATTCAGGGCTTCATCTTCCAGACCAACCAACTAGACGACATTTCCGGAGCAAGCGAACTGGTGGAGAACATCTGCACCAAGATGTTTAAGGAGACGGTTGGCGAAGGGTTCAACGAAAAGAGTAACGCGGTTATCATGGCCGCAGGCAACGTGAAGTACGTGTTCGACACACGAGAACAGTGCGAACACGTGGTGCGAAACTTCCCACGCAAGGTGCAAGAGTGTGCGCCAGGCATAACATTCAGTCAGGCAGTGGTTAAATTCGACGACGAAAAACACTTTGAAAAGGCCGTCGAAGAACTGGAAAAGAAACTAAAAACACAACGCAACCTGCACCAAACACCGCTCGAACTGGGCGTGCTGGGATGCCAACGGGCGGCAAAAACGGGCATGCCCGTTGTGAAAATATGGAACGGAGAAGAACTGGATGCCGCCACATACGCCAAACGGGTGGCAAGGAAAGACTGCGGCAACAGGCTATACATCAAAAGTATGGTGGGCGAAACCAACAAGGACGAGAACGACTTCAAGTTTAAAGAAGAACTGGACATAAAAGACCTGACGGGAAAAAACGACTGGATTGCCATTGTGCACATAGACGGAAACGGCCTGGGGACGGTGGTGCAAAAGCTAGGAAAAGACCGCGAGAAGTTCAGGGAGTTTTCGTACCTGCTAGACCAAGCCACCACTAAGGCGGCCAACAAAGCCTTTGAAACGATTAAAGCGCAAGAGAATTTTAGCCTCGACAAGCTGCCTTTCTGCCCCGTTGTGCTTGGCGGCGACGACCTAACGGTCATTATCCGCGGCGACTTGGCCATGTCTTACGCCCAAAAATTCATTGAACATTTTGAAGAAGAAACGAGTAAAGGAAAGCTAGGCGGACTGCTGAAAGAGGCCAACCCTTGTGGGCTTACGGCCTGTGGGGGCATTGCTTACATCAAGGCATCGTTCCCTTTCTACTACGGATACAAGCTAGCCGAGGACCTTTGCCATGCCGCTAAGACCGATGCAAAGGAAATAAACAAGGAACATGTGCCCTCGTGCCTGATGTTCCATAAGGTGCAAGACAGTTTTGTGCAATCATACAAAGACATTAAGGCGCGCGAACTGGAACTTAAACCCAAAGACGACGGTAAAGACAAGGCAGCCAAAAACGGGCAGAACGCACCTGCTACGCCCAAGAAAACGCTGTGTTACGGCCCTTATTACCTGCATAAACAAGAAAACTACAAAACCATATATTGGCTGAACGAAATGGTAAAGGGACTTGGGAAAGCAGAAAACGAAGGACTGAAAGCGGGCGTAAGGCAATGGCTAAGCTTGATGCACGAGAGTCAAGCGGCTGCCGAACAACGCCGTAAACGCCTTGAAAGCTTAATCAGCGACACGGAGTTATTGCATAACCTTACCGATGCTGTGTGCCGAAAAAGCAAAAACAAACCGGACGAAGAGGAACAAACAGAGCACTACGCCGCCTACGACGTACTGGCTTATTACACCATTAACAATCAAGAAACCAACAACTAGGGTATGAAAAATCTTAAATACAGCATCCAATTTTATACCAATTGGCATTGCGGCTTGGGGCAGGCAGCCGGTGCCGACGTAGATGCACTGGTGGTTAAAGATGCACAAGGGCTGCCTTTTGTACCAGGCAAAACCATAAAGGGACTGGTGCGCGAGGCTCTTGCCTACACCCTTTCGCAAGAAAACAAATCGAAAGGCATGCTAACCAACATCTGCGGACAGTTTAAAGACAAAGACAACTGCACCAAGGGACGCGCCTTTTTCACCGATGCCACACTGCACGAGGACGAAAAAAACGTGATAACAAGTGAAAAGCTGGCGCGTTTTCTTTACCAATCGGTGTCGGCCACAGCCATCGGCAACGATGGAATTGCCAAAGACAAGTCGTTGCGCAAGACCGAAACAACCGTGCCTTGCACACTATACGGACAAATAATGAACCTTGAAGACCAAGAGGCACACGAGGTGGAACGGGCTCTGATGATGATTAAACGACTGGGAGCAGGTCGCACCCGCGGTTATGGACGTTGTGAAATAAGCATGGAGGAAAAGCGATGAAAACGATACAACTACAATGCACGCTGCTATCCGACGTGATAATCAGCGAGACTTCGGCCACAACGGGCAACCGCCATTCGTTGGATTTCATTCCTGGAAACAACTTCCTTGGCATTGCCGCAAGTAAGCTTTACGACAAAGAAAACGAGAAAACACACTTGCTTTTCCATAGCGGCAAAGTGCGTTTCGGCGATGCCCACCCCTCGTTGTCGGGCATTAGGGGCGTTCGTATTCCTGCCGTTCTTTTTACGCCTAAGCTTAAAGATGGAGCAGACGATCGCTACTTTCACCACCTCTTGCCCGCAGACCTACCCAAAGAAATTCGTGAAAAGCAGCTGAAACAATGCCGCGATGGTTTCTATGTATTTGATGGAGAACAAGCCACAGAGGTAAATGTAGGTAAGACGTTCGCCTTAAAGTCGGCCTACGACAGCGAAAACCGCTGTTCGCAAGACCACCAACTCTTTGGTTACGAGGCCTTGAACAAGGGGCTTATCCTATATTTTGAAGTGGAACTTGACGACGATGCCACACAATATGCCGAGGAACTGACTGCCGCCCTCTGCGGAATGCGCCATTTGGGGCGTTCGCGTACGGCGCAATATGGCTTGGTGGAGATAAAGCAGGCTTCGTTCCAACAACTTAAAAGCGATGCCGTGGTGGCCAACGAAGAGGTGTTGGTGTATGCCGACGGCCGCCTGATATTCTTCGACGAGCATGGACTGCCCACCTTCCAACCCACACTTCGGCAGCTTGGTTTCGAGGGCAAAGGCGAAATTTTGTGGCACAAGAGCCAAGTGCGCACATTCAGTTACGCGCCTTGGAACTTTAAACGGCAGGCATTCGACAGTCAACGCTGCGGCATTGAGAAAGGTAGCGTGTTTGTTGTAAGGGCCAACGCCGCGCCTAAAAAGTACGCCTATGTTGGCGATTACCAACAAGAGGGCTTCGGCCGAGTGGTTTACAACCCCGATATTCTCAGCCAAAACAAGGCAGACCAAGAGGGGAAAGCCAAGTTTAAGTTTGAAGAACAAAAGAAAACCCAAAGCGAGGAACCACGCAAAGAGGTGAAGGAAACGCCCTTGCTGGCCTACCTGAAGCGGGCGCAAGAGAAAGACAAACGCGTGTTTGACGTTCAAAAGGTGGTGAACCAATTTGTGACGGACAACAAAGGGAAATTTAATGGCGAACGCTTTGCCTCGCAATGGGGTTCGATACGGAGCTTTGCCATGATTACATCTGATGCAACAAAACTGAAAGAAAGTGTGATAACATTCCTCGACCACGGCGTTGCCAAACAGCAATGGAACGAGACCGGCCGCAGAGAATGCCTAGAAGAGGTTATGAACACGCCAAACATCTGCCTTCAAGAACTGCTGATTAACCTTGCCTCGGAGATGGCCAAAGAATGTAAGAACTAACAATGAACACTATGCAAACAACCAAATACAACCATCGCCTCATCGCCCGCGTAACGATAGAGGCCGAAACGCCGTTGGCCATTGGCTCTGGCAAGAAGTCGATTCTTACCGATGCCGCCATCAATCGCGATGCCAACGGCTTGCCTTTTGTACCCGGCACAACGCTGGCAGGACTGATAAGACATGCCATAGACGAAAAGCTGGCCGACCGCCTTATGGGCTTCATCAAAAAGAAAAACGACAAGAACGGCGAGTACGAGGTGGAGGGTTCGCGCCTCATCGTAACCGAAGCCAAGCTGCTGAACCGCAAAGGAAAGGCCGTAGACGGCCTGCTTAACCTTGAAACAGCATGCGATGATGAGGACAGGGCGTTTTTAAAGGACTTTAAACACGCACCCATTAGGCAGCATGCCAAGATTAACCACCGCGGCGTTACCGAAGACAAAGGGAAATTCGACGAGGAGGTGGTGCCTAAGGGCGCACGTTTCTGCTTTGAAATGGAGCTGATGGCCAACCCCAAGAACGAAGAAGAACTTGCTGAATATAAACAAAACTTTAAGGATCTACTTGGAATTCTTGTAGCCGACGGGTTTAGGGTTGGCGGCAAAAGCCGCAATGGCTTTGGCAAGATAAAGGTGGTTGACGAAGCTTGTCTTTATTGCGAGCTAGACCTAAGCTTGCCTGCCGACCTGGATTTGTATCTCAACAAGAGTGCAAGTCTGGCCGATGAATGGGACGGATTTGAGCCCCTTAAACTAGAAAGGCCTCAAGAGATCCGCTACACTCGCTACGAACTAAAAATAAATCCCAAAGATTTCATGTTCTTCGGGTCGGGTTTCGGCAATGAAGATGTTGACCACAGCTATATCAAAGAGCGGTTTATCACATGGGACAGCGATGGCAACAGCGGCCGATGGAACAGCCAAGACAATTCACTTGTTGTGCCGGCATCGTCGGTGAAAGGGGCTTTGGCACATCGCACTGCCTACCATTACAATAAGGAGTGTGGGATATTTGCCGAAAACTTGTCGCCAGAAGATTTCAACAAGTATGTGGGTAAACGCAACAAAGCCGTGTTCGCCCTGTTTGGAAGTGAGGGAAACGAGGACGAAACCCAACCCACCGAAGCCCCAACGGGAGAAAGAACCGATGGGAAACGGCGCGGACACGTGTTGTTTGCCGACATCATTAGGAACAAAGAAGAGAAAACAGACAAGAAAATCCACAACCACGTAAAGATAGACCGCTTTACTGGTGGAGCCATCGATGGCGCATTGTTCGACGAGGAGGCACTGATTGTTCATCCTGATGAGCCGGAGGAGATTGAATTTGAGCTACTCGTAGACGTAGACGAGCTGATAAACAAAGACCAACGTATCATCCTGGCCTTTGAAGAAGCCCTTAAAGACGTGTGCAAAGGCATGTTACCCTTGGGTGGAAACGTTAACAAAGGCTACGGTCAATTTGAAGGAAAACTATTAAAAGACGGAAACTGCATCTATGAGTAAGATTGAAATTAAAGATATAGACTTTGGGCTTTGCTATGAGGGTTACCTCTGGATGAGCAACGAAAACAAACCCCGCATATTTGCTCCTGCTGCTGTGATAGACAGAACGCTGCTTGAAGGGCTAAACCCTTTCGTGGCGGAAGGTTACCTATATAATAAGGAGCAGGGGGTGTCCATCAGCATTAAGTCGCCCAATGGCAGGCCGTGCGCACACCGTTTCTTGGTGAATGCCGCCGATTTCCATAGTGAGGACGTTACGCCCGTGGAATATCACGCCCACCGAATGGACGGCAATCGCCTGCTGTTTTTGCGCTATTGGACGGCAAAGCCCGATGGGGCATGCCTCGGCATGGAGGTGCTGACCGTAGAAAAAATGGTTTTTGTGGGATTTAAAAAGTAAAGCAATCATGGACAAGAACAACATTATCAAGTCGCCATACAACTTCGTTCCGCTGAGCGAAGAGGTTTACACGCCCACTTGGGCCGACAAAATATCACAAGATGTGCCCTTCAAGGATGACGTTAGCGGAAAAATACGCCTGCGAATAACGGCCGAAACACCCATCTTTATACGCGATGGACAGATACAGAAAGATAAGAAAGACAGCACCGCAGACGACCAAACAGACAAAAAAAATATCAATAAGGAGGCCCAAACATTCAGCAAAACTCCCGATGGCCGCTTCTATATACCCGCCACTAGCATTAAGGGCGAAGTGAGAAATGTGCTTGAAATAATGAGTTTCGGGCGCATGATGGTGGACGAGAGGGCGAAGTTTGCGCATAGAGAGTGGGATCAACGAGAGTTATATCCGCTACAAAAAGTTGCCAACCAACAGGAAATTCACTGCGGCTGGCTTCGCAGAAAGTCCAATCAAGAAAGCTATGAAATTGAAGATTGTGGCAAGCCACGCCGCATTCACCATACAGACCTGGATGCTTATTTTGGTAAAAAAGTGATGGAAGAGAACTTCTCTACCGATGGAAACCCATTGTTCAATAAGAGTAAATCTACAAAAGAAGAAGACAACTCGCAGAAAACAATGGCCTATAGATATGGTGTGATAAGAGAAGCTGGGCTGGAAGGCATGCTTGAGAACTTTCATTATGCTCCAAGAGAGGCAACAGAGACGAGGGGATTCGCCAACTGTGTTGCCTATTGCGAGGGTTCAGAGAATGTTGGCACCATCGTAATGACAGGACAATCGGCTTCGTGGAACAACAATCTAGAAGACAACGACGCCAAGATACACGAGTTTGTTTTTCCCAATGTTAAGAAAGGCTCCCTGCCTTTCTCTAAAGAAGAGTTCGAACATTTCAAGTTTATCTACTCACGCGATAAAAAAGAATGGGAATTTCTACGAGAACGACTTAAAACAAAACGCGGTTGCCCCATCTTCTTCCGTGTTAATGGTACAAAAGTGCGAGATTGGGGACTTGCCTTTATGTATAAATTGCCTTACGATAGAAGTGTTTACGAAACTCTTCCACCAAAACACCAAAAAGAAGAGGTTGAACCCGACCTTGCCGAGTGCATCTTCGGGTACATTAACCAGAAATCGCCAAGCGGCAAAGACAAGAACACGCACAAGAATAAGCTTTCGCTTAAAGGGCGCGTGCAATTCGGGCATGCTTTCTGTTTAACTGCCGAAGAAGACGAAGAGAAAACCATTACTTTAAGTTCGCCCAAGGCCTCGTATTATCCCACATACATCAGGCAAAACGAGAAGGATATAGAAACGAATGGTTATAAAACGTACGACAAAGGACAACTCTCTGGATGGAAACGCTACGTATTAAAGGACAACGCAGCACCACAAAGCACAGGAACGGAAAAGACAGATACCCCCATACGCCCACTCAAAGCGGGAGCAACCTTCGAGTGCGACATAACATTCCACAACCTGCGCCCCATTGAGTTAGGCGCGTTGCTCTCGGCTATAACCTTCCACAACACACCCGAATGCAGGCATCAGCTGGGCCAGGGAAAGCCTTATGGGTTTGGAAAAGTGCGTTACGAAGTGCTAACAGACACCATCGGCGAACAGAGCATAAGTTTCTATCTTGAGAAGTTCGAGATGGAAATGGAAGACAATTTCAGCAATAAGACTAACTGGATTACGTCTCCACAAATTGCAGAACTGTTTACAATTGCCCAAAACCATAACATCAACTCTGCCGATGCGAGATTTCAGTACATGAAACTGGATCCCGCATCAGGCGTTAATGATTTCATAAATGCACGTACCGAAAAGCAATGCCTGTCACCACTTTCCACCATCATACACCAAAAGGCCTTCCCTAAAACACAGGTGACAGATGCATTTCGACAGAGATATTACGCCGACACCATGCAAGAACTTAACAGCAAGATTGCAGAGCTTGACAGCTTGCCATTGGAAACGATGGAAAAGCAAGCATCAATGATAAAAGGCAAGATAGAAACAATTCGCACCAGAACCAAGAACAAGGAGCTTATATCGTTCGTAGAAGCGTGTTCTGTACATGTTAACGACATTGTTGATACAGCCAAGCAACGTTTTGCAGAAGAAAAGAAGCAGCTTGAAGTTGAAAAAGAACTGGCCGAAGCACAAAATAAAGCAAACGCACAAAGAGAAGCCTATGCCAATGGGTTATCGGTATTTGTGGCAAGCTGTAAAAGCTCTGGCAACTTGGCTTCGAAGTTGGAAGATTGGAAAAAAATTGCAAAGCAATATGCAGGAAACGACAACTTTACCGAAGACGAATTGGCAACAATAGAGCAGGCTCTTTCGGCCATTTACAGCGTTACAACAGATAAAAAAACACTCAACAAATGGAAAATTGGTAAAGGAGATTTCTTTAAGAGGATGGTTAAAGTGCTTGGCAACAAGCAAATCACCGAAGAGTTGTTTAAACGAATAACGCAATAAGCACAATATGGCAAAGACACTTATAACGTTTCTGGGCACAGGACCTCAAGTAGCAAGGGCCAAACGCGAATACAGAAAGGCTACATACAAGTTCGACAACAACGAAACGTACGAAACACCCTTTATTGCAGCAGCACTTTCCAAATACCATCAGGTGGATAGGATTATTATGATTGGAACAACGGGGTCTATATGGGAAGTCGTATACGAGTATTTTTCGAATACCCACAACATTAATATAGACGAAACAAAGTATGCAGAAATAGGAGATTACTGCGAAAAAGCCAACCACAAAACTACACTTGAGATACCACACAAGGAGGATATTGAAGCGGTAATGGGAGCTGGTTCGCACATCGTGCTGGTGAAGTATGGCGTAAACGAAAGCGAAGTGAAAGAAAACACAAACATCATCACGCACATCGACTCGTATATAGAACAAGGCGACGAACTTATTGTAGACATCACGCACGCGTTTCGCTCCCTCCCACTGTTCATCATGAACCTGCTTATCTATCTAAAAAATGTAAGCAAGCGAAATATCAACATCTCGCATGTATACTATGGCATGCTTGATATAAGTGGAGAGATGAAGTATACACCTGTGGTAGACCTTAAAAGTATATTAGAGGTTAACGATTGGATAACCGGAGCCTATGCTTTTGAACAATTTGGCAACGCCTACAAGATAAGCGAGCTGATGGAAGAAGAGAATAAGAGTGTTGCTACAAACCTAAAACGCTTCTCCGACTTGCTCAACCTTAACCATTTGGCTGGCATTGAGAGTGAAGTATGCAACCTTGAAGCAATGGCAAAGAAAGAGTATTCGCCACTCCCCAACATGATTATCCGACCTATTGCTGATAAGTTTGCGGAAAAGTTCTCGAAAGCCAAGCGGCATTCCCTCTTCCAACTAAGGCTAGCCAGATGGCAATACGAACATTACAATTTCTCTTCGGCTTACATCACTATGCAAGAAGCCCTCATTACCTATGTATGCGAACAAAACAGGCGAGACCCTCTCGATAAACAAATGCGCGAAGAAGCTAAGAACTCACTCTTCGGGAAAGGAAATGATAAATTTGTTACTGAAATATCTACCGCATACAAAAGCATAAACAAAATAAGGAATAGCTTGGCGCATTCTATAAAAACAGAGAAACGATATACAGAAATGATAAGCATCTTGAAAGAACAACTAGCTATTGTAGAAAATATAATAAAATAACCACATGCCACGCAAAGTATTCATATCCATATTAGGGACAGGCTTCTACGAAGAATGTGCCTATACAAAAGAGATAGAGGAAGAGGAAGGGAAAGAGCATAAGCCGTTCAAATCTAGCCCAACACGCTTTATTCAGCAGGCCTCGTTAGAGCTTGTTGGCGCAAATGATTGGTCGAAGGAAGACCGGGTGATTATCTTCCTCACTAAGAAAGCCAGAGAATTGAATTGGAACAAGACTATCACAGAACGAAAGCGCTATGGGAAAGACACACCCGAACCCTATAAAGGACTTGAGGCCGTGTTGCAAGAGATGGACTTAAAGGCCCAAGTAGAAGACAAAGACATAAGAGATGGGATGAACAAAGAGGAGATTTGGGAGGTGTTCCAAACCATCTACGACACGCTGGAAGAGGGTGATGAGGTGTATATGGACCTCACGCATAGCTTTCGTTTCCTCCCCATGCTGCTTCTCGTACTGGGCAATTACGCCAAGTTCCTTAAAGGCATCACCATCGAGAACATTGTTTACGGCAACTACGATGCACGAAACGCCGAAAACGAAGCACCCATCATCAGTCTGCTGCCCCTTGCCAGCCTGCAAGATTGGACCTTCGCCGCCGCAAACTATTTGCAAAACGGAAGGGTAATGCAACTGGAAGACCTAGCAAACAAGGAACTCAGGGAAATATTGCAAAACACAAAAGACATAAATCAGGATGCTAGAGCACTGAACAAATATGTTAAGACGTTAAGCACTTTCACAAAAGACTTGCTTAATTGTAGAGGACAAGCCATCAGGTCGGGCGAAGCTATCAATGCAATACGCACCGAAGCTAAACGCATAGAGAAAGTTATCATCACACCTATGGCGCCTGTTCTCGACAAGATAAACCATTCGTTAGAGATATTTCTCCCCAACGAGCACGTCTTTAACGGTTTCTATGCCGCACAATGGTGCTTTAACAATCAGCTTTATCAGCAGGCTATCACCCTCTTGCAAGAGAACATCGTTACATACATCTGCCTGCAAAAGAAACTCGACATTTCGAACGTATCTCAAAGAGAGATGGTGAATAAGGCGTTCAACATATACCTTAACCACACCAAAGAGGAGCAATGGAAACTCTCTGGCAAGAATGAAGAACAACGGCTAAGCGAGAAACAAACTATAAGGGAACTGTTAGAATACCCTGTTTTAAAGGAGTTAAGCTCCACTTTCCTTGTAACAACCAACACGCGCAACGACTACAACCACGCCGGAGAGAACCCTAATCCCACCAAAGCTCAAAAGCTTATCGACAGCATAGAATGCAGATTGAAGAAAGTGTTTGAGTACTTCGGCCTTCCGCAAGCACCTTCTGAGAAGCTACGTACCCCACCACACCCCCAGCCCGCGCTCTTCGTCAACCTCTCCAACCATCCTTCTTCCACATGGCAACCCGCACAATTGGAGGCCGCCAAGCAATATGGAGAGATAATTGACATCGACTTCCCTGCCGTTGATGCCCTTTGTATGCCAGAAAGGGTTGACCAACTAGCCAGCCAATATGCGCAAGACATCATCAATAAGGGTGCGCCAACGTGCCTAACTGCCCACGTAATGGGCGAGATGACCCTCACTTTCCGCATCGTAGAGTTGCTCAAGGCGCAAGGAATACGCTGCGTGGCATCTACCACAGAACGCATCGTAACCGACTTGCCCGACAATCGAAAGGAAACGCAGTTCACCTTTGTGCAGTTCAGGGAGTATTGATTTGAGCTTTTAAGCGAACAAAAAACCGAGCAAGCACCTTAGCGAGCGATTCTTTAGAACAGGCCCATACGGGTAAAAGAAAAATAGTATTTTATAAGCAACAGCCTTTAAACAACAAGCAGCAGCGCGCAAGTGGTCCCGTACAAGCATGTTGTAGCCCCACTACAAACGGCTTGTACCCACACTACAAGCCCCTTTGTACAGATGCGATGCAGGCAAAGCTTGTTGTCAGGTGCATTTCTGAAACCAATTCTTTTCAACTAGATGTATTTTTGAAAGAGATGAACAACAACGCTAACACGCCCCAAATAACACTAACCCCAACACAACAACGGGTGCTAGACCACATGTTGCGTTTCATCGACAGTTCCCAACAGGTGTTCATCCTCACGGGATATGCGGGAACGGGCAAAACAACGATGATGAACGCCTTTGTTGCCGAGCTTGCAAAACGAGACGTTCAGCACATCTTGATGGCCTCAACAGGTCGTGCCGCCAAGATATTAAGCAACCGCGCTAACTGCAAGGCCACCACTGTTCACAGCAACATCTACACCTTCAACGACTTTAATCGCGACATCGGCAAGATGGCCGAACAACTTGAAAAGCAACAACTAATGGAGAGCGACGGGCAATTGCTACTTCAATTCACCCCCATGAGCATCGAGCCCACAGCGCAAAAGCACATCTACATCATCGACGAGGCCTCGATGATTTCAGACGAAGAGGACCGCAACCCCACGCAAGCACTCTTCGGCTCGGGTCGCGTGTTGCACGACCTGCTTACCTACGACCCCTCCGGCAAGTTCCTTTTCGTGGGCGACGAATGCCAACTTCCCCCAATCGGGCAGCCCTTCTCGCCCGCACTCTCGCCCCAATACTTCCGCGAGAAGTTCAACATCGAGGCCGTTCACTACCAGCTAACGCAAATCATGCGCCAGCAATCAGACAACGACATCATTGTGGCGGCCAACAAGATAAGGCAGCTTTACCAAGACCCGCCACAGGTTAAGTGGGGAAAATTCCCTCTTCGCAACCGCAAGCACGTGCGCCTTTACCCCTCACAGCTGCAACTGCTCAACGCCTACATCCGCAACATCAAGGACAACGGCTTCAATTCCGCCACCTTGATTTGCGGCACCAACCGCCTCTGTCTCTCGCTAACCAACCTTATTCGCCCCTCCCTAGGCTTTAACCAGCCCGTGCTAATGCCTGGCGAACTGTTACTCGTTACGCAAAACAACTGCCTGTCTGGCCTGATGAACGGCGACTTGGTAAAGGTTCTCCAACTAGGAACACGCAAACGCCGCGCAGGCTTAACCTTCCTCGAAGTAGAGGTAGAAGAACTTTTCACGCATCGCGTGGTCAAACAAATGCTCATCGAAGACATCCTCTACTCTTCGCTACCCAACCTCAAACAATACGACCAGCAGGCACTCTTCATCGATTACTACCACCGCATGAAAGATAGAAGAATTAGCCACAAGTCGCAAGTGTTTAAAGACTTCATGCTAACCGACCCTTACCTCAACGCCATCCGAGCCGTGTTTGGCTATGCCCTTACCTGCCATAAGGCGCAAGGCGGAGAGTGGAAAGACGTTTACCTAGACATTCCCCGAAAGTTCAGTTTCGAAACAAGCAAACCCGAATACCAATGGGTTTACACCGCCGTAACCCGTGCTGCCGACCAGCTACACATCGTAGACGACTTCTTTATCGCATAACCACCCAAACCCTAAAAACACAACCACAATGGAACTAATACTCAACACCTATGGTGTTTCGCTCAACCGAGACAACCAAGGTTTCGTAATCACCACCGCCGATGGCCGTCAGCGCATCCCTGCCGCAGGCATCAAGAGCATACAGATAAGCAAGGGCGCACAAATAACAAGCGATGCCGTGATGCTTGCCGTAGAGCAAGAGATAGAAGTGCTGTTTATGGATAAGGCCGGAAACCCCATCGGCAGAATATGGAGTCCACGCTATGGCTCAATCTCCACCATCAGGAAAGGACAGCTCAACTTCACATTCTCGTCCGAAGCCGTTGAATGGATAAAGGGCGTTATCGCCCAGAAGATTGAAAACCAACAAGCACTGATGCTGCTGTTCAACACAACCGATACGCCGCAAGTGAACGTAGACAAAAGCATACGCCGACTAGAAGACTATCGCAACAAGGTTTCGGCAGAGCAAGGCGACATCGTTAACGACATCGCCCCCACACTGCGCGGCTGGGAAGGACTTGCCTCGAAGATTTACTTTGCCACCATCAACGCCTTTATTCCGCCTCAATATCGTTTCGAAAACCGAAGTCAGCACCCTGCCACCGATGTGGCCAACGCCTTGCTTAACTATGGCTACGGACTGCTTTACGGCAAGATTGAGGGCGAAATGATTAAGGCCGGCATCGACCCTTACGTTGGCATCATGCACCGCGACGACTACAATCGCCCCGTTCTGGTGTACGATGTAATTGAGCTTTACCGCATTTGGGTAGACTATGTGGTGTATAGCCTGCTGGCACAAAACGTGGTTACCGACGAATACTACTCCGTTAGGCCCGACGGCTCCTACTGGCTAGAGCCACTTGGCCGGCGCGTACTCATCCAATCGCTTAACGATTACATGGACGAAACCGTTACCATCAAAGGCGTAACACGCTCGCGCCACACCTCCATGAAACTCTACGTGCAATCGCTAGCACAGAAATTCAAATCCTTCGACCTATGATTTCGTGCGGAAAAAACATACAGTCGGCTGCCGACCCGCTGCTCAAAATCAAAGAAGAGCAACTCTATCACAGCCTCATCAACCCGCGTCCCGACATCGAGGCGCGCATACGCCAGTTGCGTATCGTATATGCAATGGACACCAAACAATACGCCTCGCTTAAACGGACGTTGCCCTACGTGGTGTGCGGACACTTCACGCCCAACTTCCGAAAGAAAGAGAACTTTGCCTACACCGAGACTTTCATCCTCGACATCGACCACGTTTCGGAGAAAAATCTCGACCTTGCAACCGTTCGCCAACAGATACAAGCCGATACGCGCGTGCTGCTTTGTTTCGCATCGCCAGGCGAAGACGGGCTCAAAGTGATGTTCCGACTGTCCGAACGCTGTTACGACCCTGGCATCTACACGTTTTTCTACAAAGCCTTCGCACGCGATTTCTCCCTGCGCTACCACTTGGAACAGGCCATCGACAACAAAACATCTGATGTGGCACGTGCTTGTTTCATCAGCGTAGACCGCAATGCCTACTTCAACCCCCAGTGCGAACCCGTCGACATCAAGACTTTCGTTAACCCCGACAACCCCTTAAACGTTGCCGACACGCGCCATGAGCTTGAACAACACCAGAAAATGCAGAAAGAAACCTTTGCCGCCTCACCTGAACCACGCCTGAAAGACCCAGATGCAGAGGTGCTGCAAAGGATAAAACAGCAGCTTAACAAAGACAAGGCCATACCCAAACCCGCACCCGAAGCCTTTGTTCCCGAAAGGCTCAACGAACTGGTTGAACCCCTTAAACAACACATTCAGCAAACGGGGCTAGTGGTTACAGAGATTGCCAACATTCAGTATGCTAAGAAAATAAAGGTGCGCATGGGCCAAAAAGATGCCGAAGTAAACCTCTTCTACGGCAAGCGGGGCTTCAGTGTGGTTATCTCGCCACGCCGAGGGACAAACGAAGAACTGAACGAAGTGGTGGCAAAGCTTATCGAACAGTTCGTTAACCAATAGCTGACAGCACATGAGAAAAAAGGCAAAGCCCCTACCCTACATTGAGGTGCTGCGCAAATTGGCGCGCGCCGGCGTTGCCCATTCGCCCGAAATAAACCGCCAAGTGGGCAACATCGAGGGCTTACCCACACTGCAACAGCGGGTAAACCATGTCCTAGGCATCGTAAACCTACCCCAACGAAAACCAACCAACATGCTCTTCTTCGTGATGTACGACATCGAAAGCGACAAGGTAAGACGCCACATAGCCAAATATCTTGAACGAAAGGGATGCACGCGCGTGCAACGTTCCATCTTCTTGGCCGACCTCGACACGGTCGACTATCAGGAGATTAAGACCGACCTTGCCGAGGTTCAGTCGCTCTACGACAACCACGACAGCATCATCGTCTGCCCCATCTCTACCGACCAACTGCGCGCCATGCGTATCATCGGCCAACAAATAGACGTCGACATCATCACCCACAACCGCAACACGCTGTTCTTTTAACCCCTATCAACCAGCTAGAGCCTGTACTGGTTTTGTGTATTGTTGAGTATGTTGTCCGCCTTATCCTTAAAAGCGTTGCGGGCTACATCAAGATAATAAGGCAGGTAATTTGCCTACATGCAAATGAAAGATGAACAGGAGTCTATGCTAACAGCGTAAAGTATTTGATAAGAGGGCCTAATAACCGGTTGGGGTTTGGTGGGTATCTCTTTATTCTAACGGTATGTCCTTATGCGCTTCTGGCAGAAACACTTGTTTCTCACAGAAGCGCATAAGGACATTTTTCTTTCCCTTTCCCTCCCCTTTTTTCACCTGCTCGCACAACGTCTGCCCCTACTAAGCGGCCGTCGCAGCGTCGTTGCCTCCGTTTGCCAAAGCCACATCAGCTGCAATAAAGCCTTCGCAACGCACAGCTCACTTAAACTTGCGCAATGGATGTGCGTTCGCATCCTATATATAATAAGGAGTGAAAAGAGTTTACAACCTAATCCTTGTTGTGATGGGTGATGCACTCGCACCTATTACACATGTTGTAGTAATGTCATCTTGGGGGTCTTAATCCTTGTTTTAATGGAAGATGCACTCGTACAAGTGTTTGGAGAGGATGTTGAAGAACGCATGTGTGAGTCTTAATCCTTGTTTTAATGGAAGATGCACTCGTACTAACATGCAGATTGCCCTTTGGAAAGATGAGGAAGAGTCTTAATCCTTGTTTTAATGGAAGATGCACTCGTACATGCACTTCGAGTTCTTAGATGAGGCTGTCTGGGCGAAATTGTCTTAATCCTTGTTTTAATGGAAGATGCACTCGTACTCTAATACGGTCATATTAACTGGCATAGCATTGTCTAAGTCTTAATCCTTGTTTTAATGGAAGATGCACTCGTACAACTATCGAAGAAGAATTGAGAGTTGCGCAAGAACGGTCTTAATCCTTGTTTTAATGGAAGATGCACTCGTACAACTTAAAAAATTAAAAGTTTTGAACGCAATGAAGTCTTAATCCTTGTTTTAATGGAAGATGCACTCGTACAGATGAGGAGCGCTCTGATGACCCAGCATTCGAAGGTCTTAATCCTTGTTTTAATGGAAGATGCACTCGTACAAGTATATTACGAAGTAGTAAGGTAATAACAATTTAATGTCTTAATCCTTGTTTTAATGGAAGATGCACTCGTACCTTTCGTAGTGTCGTTGTTGGCTAGCTGCCAACAAGTCTTAATCCTTGTTTTAATGGAAGATGCACTCGTACAGGGTGGACTGACATACATCCCTCTCTCTAATGAGTGTCTTAATCCTTGTTTTAATGGAAGATGCACTCGTACTTTCAATTTACTTGATTTTAATAGGTTAGCTGTGAAGTCTTAATCCTTGTTTTAATGGAAGATGCACTCGTACCTTCCTTTTATTGCAGTAGGAGTTGCTGCTATTGGTCTTAATCCTTGTTTTAATGGAAGATGCACTCGTACTGTACCAGTCAACCCTTCTCTGGGTATATTCAGAGATGTCTTAATCCTTGTTTTAATGGAAGATGCACTCGTACTATGACAGAATATCTCTGTCATTAGACAAACCTATTGTCTTAATCCTTGTTTTAATGGAAGATGCACTCGTACTGGGCCGACTTTGCTGTCTTTGAAGATGGCGAGGTGTCTTAATCCTTGTTTTAATGGAAGATGCACTCGTACATTCAGTTATGACTTTATTTGTGAAGCTGGTAAGGTCTTAATCCTTGTTTTAATGGAAGATGCACTCGTACCTCTACTTTTAAAAATAACTTAGATATAGAAGGTGAAGTCTTAATCCTTGTTTTAATGGAAGATGCACTCGTACTGGCAATGGTGGTCGCCACTATCAAGACCGCCGTAATTGTCTTAATCCTTGTTTTAATGGAAGATGCACTCGTACGTAACCTTCTTTCGTCTAGCGCAGCTGTAAGGTTGTCTTAATCCTTGTTTTAATGGAAGATGCACTCGTACAATTGGATTTTAGGCGCAAAGGTTAAGGACTATTTGTCTTAATCCTTGTTTTAATGGAAGATGCACTCGTACTCTAAAATTCGTGATGTTTCCGTTTTTTGAAATGTGTCTTAATCCTTGTTTTAATGGAAGATGCACTCGTACTTGTAAATTTTTTTATTAGGTGTTAAGGACAGAGTGTCTTAATCCTTGTTTTAATGGAAGATGCACTCGTACCTGGGATAATTGGTATGAAGACTGGAAGTCCGATGAGTCTTAATCCTTGTTTTAATGGAAGATGCACTCGTACGGCCTAGGACTTGGATTTAATATCCAAGATAACTTAAGTCTTAATCCTTGTTTTAATGGAAGATGCACTCGTACAGGCCCAGAATAAAAATATATTTCATAAAAAACAAGAAGTCTTAATCCTTGTTTTAATGGAAGATGCACTCGTACGGCCGCAAGAAAATTTTTCCTTGATGAGTTTGGCAAGGGTCTTAATCCTTGTTTTAATGGAAGATGCACTCGTACTCCTAGATCTCGTGGTCTCGAGTGGTACAGTAACAAAGTCTTAATCCTTGTTTTAATGGAAGATGCACTCGTACAGTGAAGACCAAATGAGGGCAGGTATATATGTGCCTGTCTTAATCCTTGTTTTAATGGAAGATGCACTCGTACTACTGGTGACAACGAGCTTGGCAAGTCAACGCTTTTGTCTTAATCCTTGTTTTAATGGAAGATGCACTCGTACATTGTAAATTCACAATATGGAAACAGTGTGTGCTTGTCTTAATCCTTGTTTTAATGGAAGATGCACTCGTACATTCACATGAATATTTTCCGGAAGCATATAAATTTGTCTTAATCCTTGTTTTAATGGAAGATGCACTCGTACTCTAGAAGAGACCACCAACGAAACAACTACGACAGTTGAAGTCTTAATCCTTGTTTTAATGGAAGATGCACTCGTACAAGGTTGAGAATCGGGAGGCCCAGAATAAAATTTTTACGTCTTAATCCTTGTTTTAATGGAAGATGCACTCGTACTGAGCACCACAGGTATTCAAGTCAAGCAGTCAGAAAAGGTCTTAATCCTTGTTTTAATGGAAGATGCACTCGTACTTGAAAATGAAAGCGAATTGAATTTCGGTTCAATGTCTTAATCCTTGTTTTAATGGAAGATGCACTCGTACAGAACTCCAAATTCTTTGAGGGTAAAACCGTTACTTAGTCTTAATCCTTGTTTTAATGGAAGATGCACTCGTACAACTTGGTTGCACGTTTTAACGCCTAACTTTGCAGTGTCTTAATCCTTGTTTTAATGGAAGATGCACTCGTACTCTTAGAAATGAAAGGATATGTGTCAAGCACATACCCGTCTTAATCCTTGTTTTAATGGAAGATGCACTCGTACATGTCAGTTCAATTCACCCTTAAAGAGGGTGGGTTGACGTCTTAATCCTTGTTTTAATGGAAGATGCACTCGTACTTTGGTCAAACAAAGACAACGATAAAACCAGACAGTCTTAATCCTTGTTTTAATGGAAGATGCACTCGTACACTTACGGCTCGTTCGTTTCCGTCGCTGTTCTTATTCGTCTTAATCCTTGTTTTAATGGAAGATGCACTCGTACCGATGGAGAGGTAGATGGCCAGGATTACCTGGTAATGGTCTTAATCCTTGTTTTAATGGAAGATGCACTCGTACGGGCTGACTTTGCTGTCTTTGAAGATGGCGAGGTTTGTCTTAATCCTTGTTTTAATGGAAGATGCACTCGTACGGCAAAACTTGGGTTATGCTTTGTTTAAGCGCATTGTAAGACTAAATTGTGCATCGAAAGACTTGTATTTAACAAATTTTATGTACCTTTTTAGCGAGTGCAAAGGTACTTATTTTTATGGAGGGGCGCAAAACTTTTATGTTAAAATTTCGGCTAAGCACATTAAATGTTGATAAATTAGAAATGTAAACGTATGTGGGCTATATTTCTTTTAGGTGGTAACACCACTGTTTAAGGGGCAATAGCTATTGGGGCTATGCGCTCTTTTGAGCCCAAATAATCTACAATTACACTCACCCTCCTTCCTCTTCTACTTTACGCCTTGTACTGATAATAATTTTGAGCCTGCGAATAAACGCTCGCTAAAGCTCGTCCTCCTCCCTCTCCTACTTTACGCCTTGTACTGACAATCGTTTTGAGCTTGTGAATAAACGCTCGCTAAAGCTCGCCCTCCTTCCTCTCCAACTTTACGCCTTGTACTGACAATAGTTTTGAGCCTGCCAATAAACGCTCGCTAAAGCTCGCACTCCTTCCTCTTCTACTTTACGCTTTGTAGTGATTATAGCTTTGAGCCTGCGAATAAACGCTCGATAAAGCTCACCCTCCTCCCTCTTCCTCCTTTATGCCTTGCAGTGATAAACATTTGCCTTGAAGGGTTGTTCTCAGTCCCATTACTGGCTTATGGCAGAAATCAGGCTATCAATCAAAAACAAATAGGCGTGAACAATCTATTTATAGTCAAACAGAATTGCTGTTGGAAAATAGTTGTTAGAATAATGCAAGGCGTGTGTAGCATAGCATCAATAAACCTTTACGCAGAAGAAAAGGAGCACTTTTTGTTTGATTACGATGCACCTATGACTTTCCAAATCCATTTCTGTTTGACTAAAAAAATCTAGAACACGGGTGCACCATGTGCAGAACAAAACCAACAAAATGTAAAACATTTGTACCACAATTTAACATTATGAGTGCCATCGATGCGAAATTTCCAGGCATAGGGCGAATTTACGCGCGTATTTCAGAAGTTTATAACCCATTGATTTACTGGCATTTATCTATAAAAGCGCAAGAATATACCTTCTTTTAACGTTTAATCAGGGCTTTCAGCATAATTATACGCACGGCTAAAAGTCATCAAGTGGCTTTTAGCCAGTAAAGGACAAATCACTTATTAGCAAGCAGTTATGATTTATTTGTATGTTGCTTGCGGGCTATTTGGTGCTAAATGCAATGCGTTTTGGTGCTAAATGTGCTGCATTTTGGTGCTAAATGCAATGCGTTTTGGTGCTAAATGCGTTGCGTTTTGGTGCTAAATGCAATGCGTTTTGGTACAAAACACATTACAACCACAAATGTTTCAACCGAATTTTCATGCTGTTTCGAACCCAAATTTAGGGCAGTTTTTCTTCAAAGAGAAATGCAAAAGCATAGTAAATAGCAAAAATCGGGGTGAATAAGTGCGCTATGCCGGCTACACTTTTCTCCTCCTTAGCGCACTTTATATATGTTTTGGTAGGTTTGTTTGTCTAGAAGTAGCGGACACAAAAACACATTTTGTAAAATACATTTACCATCTTAACAATTTACCGATTAGCTTTGGGTCACAAAAAAGCCCACCCCATGCCACCCTCGAAAGGGTGCTGGGGTGGGACAATGATAAATTTCTAGATGGTATTTATTACGCTTATAGGCGAAGTTAATTACGCTTCTAGACGATAGTAATTACACTTCTAGGCGATACTAATTACGCTTACAGGCATTAATACCAACGTTTCAAGTCGCTATTTACGAATAACTTTCTCGGTTTTCTTGCTACCATCGGCATACGTAGTAACAACGATGTTCACTCCCTCGAAGGGTTGTGCCGACTGCAAACCAGCTGCATTGTAATAGCGAACGCTAACCACACGTTTGCCTGCGGCAGGCTGTTCAACGCCCGTTGTGGGCTGTCGTTTCACCGTTAAGGAGCGTTTGGCAGGCGTAAGCGTTTGGTTATGCTCGGTGGGAATACTCAAGATGCAAACTTCCTTGCCTGCACATACCAAGTTGCCTGCGGGGTCGAAGGCCATTTGGTATATCTCTTTGCCCAAGCCTTCGTAGCTGTATTTCTTGGTAAGCGTGGGCGTTGAGCCGTTCCATGCAACGTTGAAGAACTGCAATGCCAAACTGCCATCGCATATAACGAGGGTCTTTCCATCGTCGCTAACGGCAAATCCCGACCTGCGCGACCCATTGAGGTTCTCCACCCAATCGGCGTTGCCAGAATTGAAGGTTACTTTTCCGTCCTTATCTACGTACATCAGCGAAGGCACATCCTTGGTGTTGTTGCCTGCTCCGCGATATTGCACCACCCAAAGTCCACCATCAGGACCGGCTGCCAGGTTGTCGTCGGCATTGATAAGCCCACTAACTTTAAGCGTCAGGCTAGGTGCCCTGTTCCACGATGTAAGCACAGAGCCATCTGGTTGCCCGATGTTGTACACGCCAATGGCCGCCTTCATGTCTTCTAAGCAAACGTATAGCTTGGCATTGCTGCCGCTACCCGTAGGCAAAACCATCGAGGCCGACGAACCAACGCTTTCTCCATCGTTGGTGATTAGTCCGTCTTCATCAGGCTGACCAACGAAGAACTGCTCGAACTTGCCATCCATCTGGGCAGGATTAGCAATAAACACGCCCGGATTTTCGTCGCTAAACTCGGCAATATAAAGCTTACCTGTTGCGTCAACACTCATTCTGTAATTCCCCATCAGCTTTTGTCCGCCCTTATACGGAGCTGCATTGGTGCGCGCGCCGTTGGCATCGCACACGTAAACGCCTGTTACGTCAAGTTGTTTCTTATTGGCTTCGCCCACATACATGCGGCCAAAGAAGTCGCTCTCGGTGCTCTTGTCGATGGCCACTGTTGCACGATTGTAAGCCGTTGCAATCTCTGGGTTGATGCGGTTGATGCTTGCGATGCGATTTCCCGTTAGACTCACGGCCCAATTCAGTTCTTGTTGCAAATGGCCAGGCAATTGGTCGGTAGCAAAGTCAAAGCTGTTGCGGCCTGCTTTCACGCCTGTGAGTGGCAATTCGCCCACGGCAGCGTTTGTTTTGGCATCAGTAAACACCAGCTTAGCGGCTGTGGGTTCGTCATTGGCATCGAACGAGAAGGTGTAACGTTCGCCAGACTGTGCCAAACGCAGGTTGTAGGCATACACACCTTTCACTGCTGGCTGGTCTACACCCTTGGTGGTGAAGTTGGTCAGCACGCTGTCGGCAACGAGTGTTAGCGTAATGTCGGCACCGTTCACCGCGGCAGCGGCTGCCATAAAGCCCACCTTTTCTATCGGTTTGGCAAGGTCTAGCGTGGTTGCCTTTATCAATTGGGCCTTTGCCAGGCCCTCGCTCACGTCAAAAAGGCGCAGTCCGGCCACCTTCGCATCTTTGAGATAAGGCGTGGCCAAGAGTGTATGCTTGGCATACTTGAAGAATACGGCACCCGATGCAGCAGCCACATCGCCCTCGCTGCCCAATATGTCGGCAGGCAAACGGCCAAGTATCTCGCTGTCTACATTAGACGTTGTTGCTGGATGGAACTCCATCGGCGGAGTTACACTGCCGTCTACCATCCATTGATCGTCGGCAAAGGGCGATGCGCACAACTTGTAATCGTTGCCCAGTTTCACCTCGGTGAAGTTGCTGCTGGCGTTGATGGTTTTCTCGGTAAAGAGCGAAGAGGTGATGGTGTTGTTCTCAACGTAGAGCACTAAGTTTCTCACACCCTTGGCAACACCATTGGCATTGGTTCCACCAACAATCACTTTGCAGCTCTTGGCAGCACCGCTTACGGCCACCGTCTTGCCCATATCGGCGTTAAGGAAGTTGGCCGAGCTTTGCGTTGTGAGCCATTCAATGGGGTCGGCATCCATGTCTTGCCATTTATAGATGCGCAACGTGCCACGTTTGTAACCTTTGTCCGTTTCCACTTCTCCATCGTTAAACTGGCATTCCACGCTGTTTACGCCCACCAATTGTCCGTCGGCAGTAAAGGCGATGTCGTTCAAACGGCTGTGGAAACCCTTGTTGTCGGTTTCGGCCGCAGGCAGCCCGTTGGTGCTCAACTGCTTTTCTACCTTCCTCGTGGCGTTGTTCACCAAGTAAAGCTGTGGCGTACCGTTGTCGTCGGTCAATATAACCGTCTTGCCTTCGCGCGTTACGGCACGCTTAACCTTGCCCTTAATGGCCAGTGTAACAGGCTCTTCCGCCTTCATGTTCATAGCCTCTGGCATGGTTAAGTAGGCCGGTTGCTCAGGGTCGGGATAGTTATGATAGGTGTCGGCGGGCGGTTCGTAGCCCTCAACTTCAAGGTATAGCTTGGTGTAAGCCGTTTGATTTGCCTTAACCACCAGCTTTTCCATGCTCTGTGCCACGAGGTTTTGATACTCGGTAGACGTGGCATCGGCAGTGAATTTGCCTTGTTCCTTATAGCCTTTAAGGGTGGCCCGCACGGTATATTCGCCCGGTTCTAGGTCTTCGAACACAAAGATACCATTGTATAGCGTGTCTACCTGATAGGTTTTCACGGCCTTATCGCCCTTAAAAAGCGTAACGGTGGCTCCGTTCAGGGGCAGCCATTGGTCGTTGGTACGCGGTGCATAGTGGAACATGGGGTTAACGATACGCTCGTGAAGGTCTTTCACCGTACCCATAATGTAGCCCGTTTTTTCGCCAGGAAGGTTAAATATATCGGCCAATCCGCGCGACATCCTGATGGCATCCTGCTTGCAATAGTCGGGGTTTAAGGCGCGATGCCGAGCAGGTTGGTAGGTATGGAAATAGCCTTCGATAAGAAAGCCCGGCACACCATGTTTCAAAACGCCTAGGTAACCCTCGTAATCGCCATGCGTTCCGTGACGAACGGACGAGCTATGATAAAACGAAATGTCGCCCCGAACGTTCATGTTCGTTCGGCTGTAATAGCTTTGCGGGTCCAGTTCGTCCATGTAATGGGGTTCCCACATCTTTATAGCCATGTCCCTGCTACCAGGTACAAGGTCGTTGCCCTCTTTATCTCTGCCGCGATAAAGAATAAGTGGATAGTTGGTGTTTCCTCCATCGGTGGCGGCATTAGAGTGTACCGAGATAAAGAAATCCATGTTGTTGGCATCCACCTCTTCGCAAATCTCCGACAATGGTCGGTCGTATTTATCGTTCTCTGGGTCACCAGTAACATAGGGATATGGTCCGTTCTCTGTTCGCGAAAGCATGATGTTATCGCGTTTAACGCCCATCTTCACCAGCTTGTCTACCATAGGGAGGGTTCGCATCAGCACGGTAGACGACTCGTAGAAGCCTTTCTTATCTGGCCTACCTGTTTCTGGCAGGTTGGGATAAGGTATGGTAGGCATCGGACGGTCGTTAGGTCCGTAGCATCCATGCCCAGGATTGAGGTAGATACGCAGCTTACTTGCATCCTTTGTCTGTGCTTGCGCAAGGGCAGTAAAGGCCATTGCTATAAAAAGTAATATCTTCTTCATGGCTGTTGGCTTTTAGTTACGTTGATGATATACGCCTTTCCGCTAGGCGTTGAGAATGCAATCTTACCCGCCTGAGCCGAAACTTTGGGGTACATCGCTATGAGCGAATCGGGCGTAAGCGTCTGTTTGTCGCCTTTGAGGTTGGTTGCCACGATACGCGATGCGTAAACAAACTCGCCATCGTCTTGATCGTACATGCCTACCACTGTGGCATCGTCCCACCATTGGGGAGCGCGCATCATGCCAAGTGGCTTTACATCGCCGCCATCGAGGTTGCAAACAAATGCCCCTTCGGCACCCACGTAATACAAAATCTTGGTTCCGTCGGGCGAAAGCGATGGCCAAAGATAACTCTTGTCTTTACCATTGGGCGAGAGATTGCGGGTTTTTCCGTTGCGCGAAATCATCAGTTGGCGGTTGTTGATGCTCAACACCACGGCATTCTTGGCCGAAACCTTGCCCTCGAACCCCTTGGCAGCCACCTGTCCACGCGTAACGGGCAGGGCAGCCTGATTGTTTAGTGCCATCCCTTGCAGACTTCTCGTGGGGGCAACCAGTTCATTATGCTGTCCCGATTCGAGGTTAACGCTACACAACGACACCATCCTTAGATGGCCAGGCGTGAACGAATTTTCTCGATACACCACGCGTTTGCCGTCGGGCGACACACGTGCATCGTAGCCCGCACCTGCTGCACGGGTAATGTTTTGGGCTTTTCCTGTGTTTAGGTCTAGCTTAGTAAGTCCGCTGTTGTTGTCGGTTGTGAGCAAAATAAAATCTCCTTGCCCACTGATAGCCACGACCTTGGTCCCCACATCCTCTGGAAGTTGCACAGGAACAAGGCTTGCGACGTTGAAAACTTGCGCCCAACAGCCAACAGCAAATGCTGCGGCGAAGGCTAATGCTACTTTCCTCATACGAAGCTTGTTTTTAGGTTAAATAAAATAATGTTAGGTTCTTAAATTGCAAGTTCATGCGCTATTGCATTTTCGAGTTCGCTAGTTGGTGGGGTTGAATGCGAGAAACCACGATACTCCGAGCCGTCCATACAGCATGAACACACATCTATTTAGGCTTTCGTAGGCCGCACACTTACGGCCGAAAGATGGTCTTTACGATGGTGTGTGCAAGGCGATATGCCTTAGGTTTGCCCCGGTTGGCAATTGTTCCTTAGATGTTTTTACTCGCTTTCACAACACTCCAACGCCACTAACCCGCCCATTTGCTCATGCGTTTGGGCGTGTTTGGCCAGTAATAACAAATCAAATAACAAGTTTCTTACAGTTTTGCGTTGCGCTGTTCTTCTTTGGTTTGCGCTTAATGCGGCGTTTCTCTCTTCTTCTCAAAATGTCCGATTTCCGTATAAATAGCCTAATGGCACACTCACAGCGCTCTCATTTGCGAAGTTAGGAAATAAATAAACACCTTGCAATAAGCCTTAATTTATTTTCATGATATTTAAATCTTGTAATGAAACCGCGTGTATGGAGATGGGGGGAATGATAAGCTATTGAAAGTGGACAGAGGAGAATTGAAATGCCAAACATCCTGTAAGTCGATGATGATTCTTAACTAACAAGCAACGATACAGCACATGTTACGATTGTTATTATTAGCATTTTTCGTACATTTGCATCATAAAAAAAACGCAACATCATGAAAACAATCGCCCTTTGGATTATCGGCTGCCTTGCGCTAACTGCGATAGGTTGCTCCGAACGCACAGACAAACGCACAGAATTACCACTTAACTGCATCGACACAGCAAAGCTTAAACCCGAGTTGAAAGCCGTGGTGAGGGCTTATATCAAGGCGCATCCACGATATAAAACGTTTTTATTAACACCAACAGAGATACCCGAAGATAATTGGTTGGCGTATATTGAGCCCTGTTTCCTTATCGGACCTGCATTTGATGGTCTATATAACGGTGGAGAATTTGGCTTTACGAGTAGCTATCCCACCAGTTACTTCAACCTAGACGGCCATATCGTTTTCGTTAAAACCATACAAGAAGATTTGACAATGCCTGATAAGTCCGCCATTGATGCCTATAATAGGCTTGCCGAACCCCAAGACACATTCGACAAAGATACGCCAACACCATACGTATATCCAATAAAGAGTTACCTATTAAAGGCATGGGTGATGAGAACAGGCCACAAAAGAGCAACTGAACTCCTATCTACACGAGCCGACACATTTGCTACAATAAAAAGAATACCCTGCGATCTGCCCAACATGGAACTGCTTTATTCCAATCGTAAAGCACGAAAATCAAGGCACGCAATAAACAAAGACACCACATTGAGCAACATCCCAGTAGCAGACAGCATATAGTCTGGGTGCTTAATCTCGGCCATTAAAAAGTTTTTGATTCTCGTTTCCACACAGCAAAACGTTCTTTATCAAATTGAATGACACGAAAACTTGGCTACATTTTTTGTTAAATAAATAACAATTTGCTATCTTTGTGGTGTAAAAAGAGTTGTTCGGTGTCTTAAAAAGCATTCGGAAGAAACAATGTTGAGAGATGAAAAGATGTGCAACTGCATTATGTTGGGTGGCCATAACATGGGCGAATACGGCCTGGGCACAAACCCGATGCGTGGTGGCCGACATGGAAACACACCGCCCGTTGAGGGGTGTGCGAGTGAAAACCGACACCAATGCCACCACCGAAACCGACTATACGGGAACGTGTATCTTGCCTGCCACGTTCAAATCGCTCACGTTTGTGTCTTATGGATATATGCGCCGAAAGATGAATAAGGAGGAATTAACCGACACGGTGCTGCTACTTCCCACCATGCTTAACGAGGTGGTGATATACGGAAAGGCACCAAAGCCGGGGTTCGACGTGCAAGAGGCCGCTAGACAAAGTGCGAGAATAGGGGCAAGTATGGCGCCAGGCGGATTTGGGTTCGACTTTTTTAGGATGTTCGACAAGCGCACAAGACGGCCTTCGAAAAAAGAACGCGAGATGAACGAACGTATTCTTAAAACGTACTGACACTCCCCCAACCCCTCCAACAACCCGCCTCGCCCCGCATTAAAGCGCATTCGGCCCACATTAAAGCGCATTCGGCCCACAGCTGACAGCCACAACAACCATCGCACACACCCATAAAACGATAAACAAACCTGTTAATATAATAAGAAAAATGTACTTTAAACAATTTATCCTCGGCGCATTAGGTCTGCTTACCACAACCGTTGCCCAGGCGCAAACCCCAACAACAAAGGCCAACTATCGCGTTGTGCCACTTCCACAAGAAATAACCAACACATCGGCTGGTGCCTTTTCGCTCAACGCCCAGACGCGTATCGCCTACCCCAAAGGCAATGCTGCCCTGCAAAAAGATGCCGAACTGCTGGCGCAATGTCTCTTTGCAGCCACCAAGGTGCGCCCTGCCCTAACCACCGCAGCACAAGGGCGCAACCTCATTGTGCTTTCGGCCACATTGAAAAACGACAACAAGGAGGCCTACCGCCTAGAAGTAACCAAAGACCGCATTACCATCAACGGCGCATCGGCCGCAGGAACGTTCTACGGCATACAGACTTTGCGCAAGGCCATACCGCAAACGGGAGCGCAAAGGCTTAGCTTTCCCGCCGTAACCATTGCCGACCAACCCCGCTTTGGCTATCGCGGCGCGATGCTCGACGTGGCTCGCCACTTCTTCTCGTTCGAAGACGTGAAGACGTTTATCGACATATTGGCCCTGCACAACATCAACCGCTTTCACATGCACCTTACCGACGACCAAGGTTGGCGCATCGAAATAAAGAAATATCCCAAGCTGACCGAGGTTTCGTCGATGCGTCCCGAAACGATGGTTGGCCACGATGCAAGCAAGTTCGACGGCAAACCGCATGGCGGTTTCTATACCCAAGAACAGGCAAGAGCCATTGTTAAGTACGCAGCCGACCGCCATATCATGGTTATTCCCGAAATAGACATGCCCGGACACATGGTTGCTGCCCTGGCTGCTTACCCTGAATTGGGCTGTACGGGTGGCCCTTACAAGGTTCGCACCACGTGGGGCATTGCCGAAGAGGTGCTGTGCGCAGGCAACGACCGCACTTTACAGTTTGCCAAAGACGTACTTTCGGAGGTGATGGACATCTTCCCTGCCGAGTATGTGTATATCGGCGGCGACGAATGCCCGAAGGTTAGCTGGGCAAAATGTCCGCGCTGTCAGGCTCGCATCAAGGAGAAAGGCTTGGCGGCCGACGGCAAACACACGGCCGAAGAACGCTTGCAAAGTTACTTTATGAGCGACATAGCCAACTTCATTACCGCTCGCGGACGTAAGGTTGGTGGCTGGGACGAGATTTTGGAAGGCGGAATAGCTCCCAATGCCACGGTGCTGTCGTGGCGCGGCATGGAAGGCGGCATCGAGGCTGCACGTTTGGGCCACGATGCCATTATGTGCCCCGTGTCGCATCTCTATCTAGACTATTACCAAACCAACGCTCGCGAACACGAACCGCTGGCTTTCAACGGTTTCATACCCATCGAAAGAACCTACGATTTCAACCCCGTGTCGCCTAAACTCACGGTCGAAGAGGCCAAACACATCATCGGTGTGCAGGCAAACCTCTGGACCGAGCACATGGATAACTTTCCCCACGTGCAGTATATGGCACTGCCACGACTGGCCGCTGCAAGCGAGGTGCAATGGACAATGCCCGAAAAGAAGAACTTCGACGACTTTGCCAACCGCATGCCGCAACTGCTGAACATCTATAACTTGAACAAATACCGCTACGGCCGACATCTTTTCAACGTTAATATCGCGGTGTCGCCAGCCCAAAAGCCTGGTAGCCTTATCGCAACACTCACCGCACGCAAGGGCGCAACCATCTATTACACCCTCGACGGAACGGCACCCACGGCCAAATCGCTTCGCTATACGCAGCCAATTACCGTGCAAAAGTCGTGCAAGTTGCGCGCCATCGCCGTTTATCCCACCTTCACGAGCAACGAGAACTCGGAGGATTTGCTCATCAGCAAGGCCACGATGGCCGAAGTAAAATACAACGTTGAGCCAGATGCCAAATACCCTGGGCTGTCGCCACGCGAACTTACTAATGGCCTACAAGGTAGTGTTATCTTCAATTCTGGTCGCTGGGTGGGCTACGTTGGCAAGGATTTAGACCTCACACTGGACCTTGGCGAGGTGAAACCCATTCGCCTTATCAGCGTTCGTACGTTGATTAGTGCCGCGCAATGGATTATGCCCCACCGCGGATTATACGTTTGGGTGAGTACAGACGGCAAGAATTTCGAGGACATTTACGACCTACCGGCCGACCCGATGCCTGCAAACAAGCCCGACTATATCGACACCGAAAACGTGCTTTTGCCCATGCCGAAGGAGGCTCGCTATGTGCGCATCAAGATGTTATCCGAAAAGAGCATGCCTGCATGGCATCCCCATACGGGCAAACCAGGCTGGTTGTTCGTGGATGAGGTGACGATTGAATAGAAAAACTACGCTTTTACATAACTAGTTGACGAATTAACAGGCGCAGCCTTTTGTTTATTTGCTGCCCTGTTAATTCGTCAACAGGTTTTTCGTCTATTTGTTTACTTGATTCAAGTTGCTTACTTGTCAACCCGCAATTCCCAAAAGGCCACGGCCGATGCTGCTGCAACGTTGAGCGAATCTACGCCATGCGCCATAGGGATACGCACCACATAATCGGCTTGCGCAATCACGCTGTGTGGCAATCCGTCGCCTTCCGTACCCATAACAACGGCCAAACGCGGTTCGGCTTTCAGTTTGGCATCGTCTAACGAAATGGAATTATGAGTTAAAGCCATTGCTGCCGTACGGAATCCTAAGGCAGAAAGTTCGGCCAAAGGTTGTTCAGACCACGTCCACGGCACAAGAAACACCGAACCCATAGACACGCGCACGGCACGGCGATTAAGCGGGTCGCACGCGTTTTGGGCCAAAACAACGGCATCAATACCCAATGCCGCAGCCGAACGGAATATGGCCCCGATGTTGGTTGTGTCGGTAACGCCGTCAATCACGCATACACGCGTGGCATCAGCGCACACCTCGGCCACACTGCGCATTGGCTTTCGGCGCATGGCGCACAACACACCGCGCGTTAGCGTATAACCTGTTAGCTGAGCCAACAGCGCGCGTTCGCCCGTATATACAGGTATGTCGCCACACCGCAATATGATGTCTGCGGCATCGCCTACAATATGTCGTTCTTCGCACATCATCGACAGCGGCTCGTAACCTGCATCAAGCGCCACACGTATAACCTTGGGACTTTCGGCAATAAATACGCCCTTGTCTGGTTGAAGTCTATTGCGCAACTGCGTTTCGGTTAATGCGCTAAACACTTCAACACCTGGGTGAGTGAGGGATGTAATTCTTTCTATCGACATGAAAAGGAGTTTTTTAAAGGTGAAAAGGCTTATAAAGGTGAAAAAGTGAAAGGGTGAAAAGGTGAAAAGGTGAAAAAATGGCTGCGCCTTTTAAAGGTGAAAGGGTGAAAAAATGGCTAACGCCAACAAGGCATTTGGCTTAACTCCTTAACTCCATAACTCCTTAACTCCTAAAGATGAAAAGGTGAAAAAATGGCTAACGCCAACAAGGCATTTGGATTAACTCCTTAACACCATAACTCCTCAACTCCTAAAGATGAAGGTTACCCATCTTCCTGCTAACTCGTCCACTTGTCTACTCGTCAACTGAAAACACGCTATCTATATTGCCTATAGATTTCGCGCAGGCAGTCGCCTCCCCATCCGTTTGCGGCACTAGCGAGCATCCTTTCTATTCGTTCGTAGAAATACAGCAGCAAGCCATTGCGGAAAATAAAGTCCATTGCCCTTGCAAAACTATTTGCCAAAGCCATTTCATACGCCCCTTCGCAATAGCCATACGTAAGTGCCCAGTTGTTTCCCTGCTCAGTTACAGTCAGCATAAGGTCGGCCACACAGTCGGGAGAGGCCTGCATTTTGGCAAAATCTGTAACAATCTTTTTGCATTTAGCAAACGAAGGATTCTTAGGTAAGCCACGAACAGGAAAGAACTCGTGTACAATGCGAACCCTAAGTTTCTCCAATTCGGCCGAGCTGTCGGGTTTAAGATAAAACTCAAAATATGCCTTTGCCTCTGTACGTGCATCATACAAACCTAGCACAACGTCTATAATCTCTTCCTTGGACAATGCCAATAGATGCTTTTTAAGCTTTGCTTTCGACATGAAACACTTGTTGTTTTTGTTGCTGTTGGGTTTACTTTTCTCTTATGTTTTACACCTGTTAGTCTGTTACTGACCGCTTACAACGACACCCTACCCTACTCGTTGAGGTTCATTGTCTGCAAAAGCGTGCCGTCAGTCTGATAAACACTTATCACACCACCCTCGTAAGTGGCGAACGTTGGCGGGTTTCCGCCTTTGGGAAAGGTTATCGAACCTAGGTTGCACACCACGCCTTGGGGTGTGCGCGTTAGTTCCCAAAGGTGCGTATGCCCATAAAATAGTGCATCGCACTTGCCCAACGGCCGTTTCTCCTTATTATAGACATGTCCGTGGGTAAGCATTAATCGCTTGTTGCCATCAACAAGTAGCAGGTAATCAGCCATGATGGGGAAATTAAGCAGCATTTGGTCTACCTCCGAATCGCAATTGCCGCGAATGGCCACAATATCGTCGGCCATAGCGTTAAGTTGCTCCACAACGCCCTTGGGGTCAAGTCCTTCTGGCAACTGATTGCGTGGGCCATAGTTAATAATGTCGCCCAAGATGCAGAGCATGTCGCACTGTTGCTCCTTATAAAAGTGCAATGCGCGCTCCAAAGCAGGCAAACTGCCATGTATGTCTGAAATCAATAGATATTTCATTCTCTGTGTATTAAAGTTATTTGGCGGCTTCGGTTCGTAGCATCATCAGCCCACAAACCGCAACCATGTTTGTTTCAAGAAGTCGATTAAAGGGTTCGCTGCCCCCATTGCAGGTAAACAAGCAACCCTCTTACCTTAGTTTTAAAGCCACGGGGCGGCAATCCATGCCCCAAGCATGCGCCATAACAAGATGTTGGCACCTTGGCGAGTTGCATACAAAGGTAACAAAAAATGCGTTTACACAACTTCTGCGGGCTTCTTTTTTACCAAATGTGTTTCGTTTGGCCAAAAAACAGGCGCATAAAAAAGCCCGGCCACATACACATGCAGCCGGGTTCTCTCTACTAACATAAAAAATTTCTTCGTTCAATATCCGTATCACGCGGTAATAGGCGGAAACTTGAAAGCTATTCCCAACTCTCCATTCCCAAATGTAAATGGCCTAACTCTAACCCTCTCTACGGTCTTGACGAAGTGACGTTGTGCGTCCGATATGTACTGAAAAGCTTGTATGCTATTATCGAACAACCGATATCCAACGTCTTACCATGTAACTAATCCTTGAATAAATCTTTTTATTGCCAATCTAATACCTATGGTATTGTGGGTGCAAATGGGCCTTAAAACCCAATGCTATACTGTACCTTATCTAACTCTGTCTCTCTCTTTTCGGCTGCAAAGATACGCAAACACTTTCAACACTATGCTATAAAACATGCGAAAAGTGGTATTTTTTTAAGGCAACCGATTGCATAAAAAACCATATTACACAAGCATAGAGAGCCAATGTAGACACCAGTTTCCTACGTCTTCGACCTCAGTTTGTTAAAAGAAAAGGAGCATTAAAACGACAGTTCGATAACTCTAAAATACTATTCGTTTTGTCTGTAAGTAGTGCTTGGTAGACGAAAAGCGCAACACAACACCTCGAACTGGCGTTAATAATAGGTTAAAGACTTGCGAAATCAGAAAAAACAACGTAAATTTGCAAACATAATAAATTGATTGTATTATTGGTATGAATAAAATTCTTAGTTCAGTTGTCTTATTGACATTCGTTTTATTGTTAGGGAGTTGTGGTGGAAGTAAAGATGTTGTGTATTTCCAAAACGTTGATAACATAAGCTTAGAGCAGTCTACGGGGCTGTACGAAGCCAAAATCATGCCCAAAGACCAGTTGTCTATCACGGTGGTTACAACCGACCCAGCCGCTGCCGCGCCTTTTAACTTAACGGTGGGCAACAGTGTTGGCACGAAAGGCCAGCTGGCGCAAGGCTCTAATCTGCAAAACTACTTGGTAGACAACAACGGCGACATCGAGTTTCCCGTAATTGGTAAAGTACATGTGGGAGGACTGAACAAGAACCAATGTCAAGACCTTATTAAGAGCAAAATATCGAGCTATCTCGCCGCTAGCGAAAACCCCATTGTGACGGTTCGCATGGCTAGCTACCAAGTAACGGTGCTGGGCGAAGTGAACAAACCCACCGTAATTCCCGTTACTAGCGAAAAGATGAGCATCGTTGAGGCACTGGCACAAGCGGGCGACTTGTCTATTTACGGACGTCGTGACAACGTGATGCTGCTACGCGAAAACCCCGACGGGCGCAAAGAGGCTCACCGCATTGACTTGCGCGACGCCAACCTCATCAACTCGCCCTACTATTATCTGCAACAAAACGACGTTATATATGTAGAACCGAACAAAGCGAAGGCTGCCAACTCAAAGACAAGTACCTCTACAACCATCTGGTTCTCGGTGATAAGCAGCGTGCTGTCGCTCAGCTCTTTGATAGTGAACCTTGTAAGATAACAACAATAAGCCGTTGAGGGATGTTTGCCAACATCCCTCAACTTGTTTAAACCTTAGGCAAAAAGAACAAGATTTGATGGAACCATTAAAACATGAATGCGGTGTGGCCATGATAAGGTTGCTTAAACCGCTACAATATTATCAACAAAAATACGGCACGTGGATGTATGGGCTTAACAAGCTTTATCTGCTGATGGAGAAACAGCACAACCGCGGACAAGAGGCTGCGGGCATGTCGTGCGTTAAGCTGAAAACCACTCCGGGACACGAGTACATGTTCCGCGAACGTGCCGAAGGCAGCAATGCCATCACCGAAATATTCTCGACGGTGCAAAAGGGATTCGCCAAAGAAACGCCCGAACACCTTGCCGATGCACGCTACGCCGAACGCTCATTACCCTTCGCAGGCGAACTGTACATGGGACACCTGCGCTATTCTACCACAGGTAAGAGCGGTCTTTCGTATGTGCATCCCTTTCTTCGCCGCAACAACTGGCGCGCCAAGAACCTAAGTCTGTGCGGTAACTTCAACATGACCAACATCGGCGAGATATTCGAACGCCTAACCCGTCAAGGACAATGTCCACGCATTTACAGCGACAGCTACATTATGCTTGAACTGATGGGCCACCGACTAGACCGCGAAGTGGAACGCAACTTCGTGGCGGCACAAGCGCTAGGACTGACCGACACCGACATTACTCAATACATCGAAGACAACGTAAACGTGGCCAACGTGCTGCGAACCACCATGCCCCACTTTGATGGAGGCTACGTTGTATGCGGCGTTACGGGCAGCGGCGAGATGTTTTCGATGCGCGACCCCTGGGGCATTAGGCCCGCTTTCTACTATAAGAACGACGAAGTTGCCGTTGTAGCTAGCGAAAGACCTGTGCTGCAAACCACCTTCGCCATCGAGTGCGACGACGTGAAAGAGCTGGAACCCGGCACTGCGCTTATCGTAAAACGCAATGGCGACTGCCGCATCGAGCGCATCATGGAGCAGAAAGCCGACAGTTCTTGCTCGTTCGAAAGGATTTATTTCAGTCGCGGATCGGACGCCAGTATATATAAGGAGCGCAAGAAATTGGGCGAACAGCTAACAAATCCCATTCTTCGCGCCATCGACTACGACACGAAGAACACCGTTCTGTCGTACATACCCAACACGGCCGAGGTGGCATTCTATGGTTTGGTAGCAGGATTTAAACGCTACATGCGCCAACAACATGTGGCTCAGATTCAGGCATTAGACCATGCACCCACGGCCGAAGAACTAGAAGAGATACTTAGCAACACCGTAAGGCTGGACAAGGTGGCGTGGAAAGACATCAAACTACGCACCTTCATCGCCGAAGGAAACTCGCGCAACGACTTGGCCTCGCACGTGTACGACGTTACTTACGAGAGTATTCGCGCAGGAAAAGACAACTTAGTGATTATCGACGACAGCATCGTACGCGGAACAACGCTACAAAAAAGCATCCTTCGCATTCTCGACAGGCTACATCCCAAAAAGATAATCGTAGTAAGTAGCGCGCCACAGATACGCTATCCCGACTATTACGGCATCGACATGCCGCGCTTGGAAGAGTTCTGCGTTTTCCGAGCAGCCATCGAATTGCTCAAAGAAAAGAATATGCACGCGCTTATCAAGCAAACCTACGACAACTGTCGACGTGAGCTGAAAAAGCCCGTGGAAGAGATGGACAACTGCGTGCGACAAATATACAAGGCCGTTACGGTAGACGAAATTAACCGCAAGATTGTGCAGATGTTACGCCCCAAAGGCGTGAAGACGCCCATCGAGTTGGTGTTCCAATCTATCGAAGGACTGCACGAGGCCATACCCCAACACAAGGGCGACTGGTACTTTACGGGCAACTATCCCACCCCAGGAGGCATGCGGCTATGCAATCAGGCCTTCGTTAATTACATCGAAAAGGTTTATCAAAACGAACAGAAATTCTAGAATATAATGAGAAATGTAACATTAGTTCTGCAAGACGGCACCAAGTTCCACGGCAAGTCGTTTGGTTACGATGCACCCGTGGCAGGCGAAGTGGTGTTTAACACAGCTATGATGGGCTATCCCGAAAGTCTTACCGACCCCTCTTACGCTGGTCAGCTGGTAACACTCACCTTTCCTTTGGTTGGCAACTACGGCGTTCCACCCTTCACCTTCGGTGCAGAAGGCCTGCCCACGTTCATGGAAAGCGACCACATACACGCTTCGGCCATCATCGTGAGCGATTATAGCGAGCAATACAGCCACTGGAACGCTAGCGAAAGCTTGGCCGAATGGCTAAAACGCGAACAAGTTCCTGGCATAACGGGCATTGATACACGCGAGCTTACCAAGGTCCTGCGCGAACACGGCGTGATGATGGGACAGATAATCTTCGACGACGACCCCACAAACATTCCCCAAGCGCAATACGAAGGCGTGAACTTCGTAGACCGCGTTAGCTGCAAAGAGATTATCCGCTATAACGAAGGAGCGGGCAAACGCGTTGTGCTGGTAGACTGCGGCGTGAAGGCGAACATCATTCGCAACCTCATTGAACGTGGACTAGAAGTGGTGCGCGTGCCTTGGAATTACGACTATACAGGGATGGAATTCGACGGACTTTTCCTCGGTAACGGCCCAGGCGACCCCGACTTGTGCCAAGATGCGGTTAACATTCTGCGCCAACAGATGAACAAAAGTCGCAAACCCATCTGCGGAATTTGCATGGGAAACCAGCTTATGGCCAAGGCTGGCGGTGCTAACATCTACAAATTAAAGTACGGACACCGCTCGCACAACCAGCCCGTACGCATGGTAGGCACCGACAAATGCTACATTACGAGCCAAAACCACGGCTATGCAGTCGACGCCTCAACGCTTGATAAGGATTGGAGTGAGCTGTTTGTGAACATGAACGACGGCAGCAACGAGGGCGTTCGCCATAACACCAACCCTTGGTTCACTTCTCAATTTCACCCTGAGGCCTGCTCAGGACCAGTCGACACGTTGTTTATGTTCGACCTATTCGTAGAAAAACTCACCCTTTAAAAACCCCTTAGAGAAAATGAAAGACGAAAGCATAAAGAAAGTATTGCTGCTGGGTTCCGGCGCATTGAAGATTGGCGAAGCGGGTGAGTTCGACTACTCTGGCTCGCAAGCACTCAAAGCCCTGCGCGAAGAGGGCGTGAAAACGGTGCTTATCAACCCCAACATCGCCACGGTGCAAACCTCAGAAGGCGTAGCCGACCAAATATATTTCCTGCCCGTTCAGCCTTATTTCGTAGAAAGGGTTATCGAGAAAGAACGCCCCGACGGTATTCTCTTGGCCTTTGGCGGACAAACAGCGCTTAACTGCGGCGTAGAGCTTTACCAAAGCGGCGTGCTCGAAAAGTATGGCGTTAAAGTACTGGGTACGCCCGTGCAAGCCATCATGAACACCGAAGACCGCGAGCTGTTTGTTGAGAAACTGAACGAGATTAACGTCAAGACCATCAAGAGCGAGGCCTGCGCCAACATCGAGCAGGCACGTCGCGCCGCTGCAAGCCTTGGCTATCCCGTTATCTTGCGCGCCGCTTATGCCCTTGGCGGACTGGGCAGTGGCTTTTGCGACAACGAGGAAGAGCTGAACAAATTGGCCGAGAAAGCATTCTCGTTCTCGCCGCAAGTGCTGGTAGAGAAAAGCCTTAAAGGTTGGAAAGAGATTGAATACGAAGTGGTGCGCGACCGCTACGACAACTGCATCACCGTCTGCAACATGGAGAACTTCGACCCGCTTGGCATTCATACGGGCGAGAGCATCGTTGTTGCTCCTTCGCAAACGCTTAGCAATAGCGAATACCACAAGCTGCGCGCACTCTCCATTAAGATTATCCGCCACATCGGAATCGTTGGCGAATGCAACGTGCAATACGCCTTCGATCCCAAGAGCGAAGACTATCGCGTTATCGAAGTAAACGCGCGCCTTAGCCGTTCGTCGGCCCTTGCATCAAAAGCCACAGGCTATCCGCTAGCTTTCGTTGCGGCCAAGTTAGGCATGGGTTACGGACTGTTCGAACTGAAAAACTCGGTAACAAAGACCACCAGCGCATTCTTCGAGCCCGCTCTCGACTACGTTGTCTGCAAGATACCACGTTGGGACTTAAGCAAATTTCGCGGCGTAGACAAGGAACTTGGCTCGTCGATGAAGTCGGTTGGCGAGGTAATGGCCATCGGTCGCACCTTCGAAGAGGCCATCCAAAAGGGCCTGCGCATGATTGGACAAGGCATGCACGGCTTTGTTGAAAACAAGGAATTGAAGATCGACGACATTGATGCAGCACTGCGCGAACCTACCGACAAGCGTGTATTCATCATCTCGAAGGCCATGCACAAAGGCTATACCATCGACCAGATACACGAGCTCACGAAGATTGACAAGTGGTTCTTGGAAAAACTGAAACATATCATCGACATCGACGAGACCTTGCAACGATGCACCAGCGTGAACGTATTAGACAAGGAACTGCTGCGAACGGCAAAGGTGTATGGCTTTACCGACTTCCAAATTGCGCGTGCCGTGGGTCTTGAAAAGGAGATGAGCAACATGCACAAAGCCGCTTTGGTGGTGCGAAACCTACGAAAATCGTATGGCATTCTGCCCGTTGTAAAGCAGATAGACACGCTCGCAGCCGAATATCCTGCACAAACCAACTATCTTTACCTCACCTATTCGGGCGTGGCAAGCGACGTTCGGTTCGACAACGACCGCCGTTCTATCGTTGTTCTTGGTTCGGGTGCCTACCGTATCGGCTCTTCGGTGGAGTTCGACTGGTGCGGCGTGCAAGCCCTCAACACCATTCGCCGCGAGGGTTATCGGTCGGTTATGATTAACTATAACCCCGAAACGGTGTCTACCGACTACGACATGTGCGACCGTCTGTACTTCGACGAGTTGACATTCGAACGGGTGATGGACGTTATCGACCTCGAAACGCCCAACGGCGTGATTGTGTCTACCGGCGGACAGATACCCAACAACCTGGCCATGAAACTCGATGAGCAACATGTACCCATACTAGGCACATCGGCAACAGACATCGACAGCGCGGAAGATCGCGCGAAATTCTCGTCTATGCTCACCCGAAACGGCATCAACCAACCCGAATGGAGCGCGCTAACATCGATGGATAAGATTAACGAATTTATCGCTCGCGTAGGTTTCCCCGTGCTGGTTCGCCCCTCTTACGTACTGTCGGGCGCGGCCATGAACGTTTGTTCAAACCGCGAAGAGCTTGAACGTTTCTTGCAATTGGCCGCCAATGTCAGCGAAGACCACCCCGTGGTGGTGAGTCGTTTCATCGAACATGCCAAGGAAATAGAGATGGATGCCGTGGCCAAAGACGGCGAAATACTGGCCTACGCCATTAGCGAGCACATCGAGTTTGCCGGTGTTCACTCTGGCGATGCCACCATACAGTTCCCCCCGCAAAAGGTTTACATAGAAACGGTACGCCGAATTAAGCGTGTTAGCAGGCAGATAGCCAAAGAGTTGCACATATCGGGGCCATTCAACATCCAATTTATGGCACGCGATAACGACCTGTTGGTTATCGAATGTAACCTGCGCGCCTCGCGTTCGTTCCCCTTTGTGAGCAAGGTTCTTAAACTAAACCTCATCGATTTGGCCACGCGCGTCATGCTTGGCCTACCAGTTGAGAAACCCAACAAGAACCTCTTCGACCTCGATTACGTGGGCATCAAGGCCTCGCAGTTCTCGTTTAACCGCCTACAAAAGGCCGATCCAGTTCTAGGTGTCGACATGGCATCTACGGGCGAAGTGGGTTGTTTGGGCGACGACACCAACTCTGCGCTGCTTACAAGCATGCTTTCGGTGGGTCATCGCATCCCAAAGAAAACCGTTTTGCTCTCAACAGGCGGCGGAAAACAAAAGGCCGAGATGCTGGATGCCGCCAAACGACTAGTGAACAACGGCTACGAACTGTATGCTACTAGCGGCACATCGCACTTCTTAACAGAGAACGGCATTGGCAACACCACCGTGTATTGGCCTACCGACGAAGGAATGGAGCCCAAAGTGCTCGACGTGTTGCGCGAGAAGAAGATAGATATGGTGGTGAATATCCCCAAAGACCTAACCCCACGCGAACTTACCAATGGTTACAGCATACGCCGCGCTGCCATCGACCTCAACATTCCGCTTATCACCAACACGCGCTTGGCCAGTGCATTCATCACGGCCTTTACCACGATGCGCGTTGAGGACATCGAGATTAAGGCGTGGTCGGAGTATAAATAAGGGGAGCCGAAGGGCTACAAGATGCTTTGTACTGACGCTACAAGACGCTTGTACGGGAACTACAAGACGCTTGTACTGACGCTACAAGATGCTTGTACAGGTGCTACAAGACGCTTGTAGGGCAACTACAAACGATTTGCTGCCCCACAACAAACGGAATTGTACAAACAAGGGGCTATGGAAGAAATATCCGTAGCCCCTTATTATATAATACAATGTGTAGCGATAGCGACAATATCCTTCGCTTTTCAAAATGCCTTAACCAATCTAATACCCCACGCCTACCCCACTCTTTCCTTTATTTCACGCGCAAAAGAAATGTTACGATTGAGGCAAGGCAAGGTAAAAGCCATTACTTTTTACTGCGAATTTCGGCCAAGGCCTTCACCCAGTCGGTGTCTAAGGAGAACTGCGTCATATAGTTGCCATTGTCGTAATAACTCAACACCAGTTCTTTATCCATGTCGTTAAAGCGACTGTTGTTGATGGAGGCGTTTTTAAAGCGAGCCATCACCAATTCTTTCTGTGTTTTCTTCTTTGCCTCAGACAGGCGCTTGAAGAACAAGTTGATGAACTCGTGCATGGCGTAAGCCTGCGTATCGAGCATACGAACGGTGCTGTCGGGCATCAGTTCTTTCGACTTCATCGCCATATAGTTCAGTTCGTCTACCTTAAACGTAGCCACCTTGCGCACGTCTATGCTCTTACTCTTATCGGCTGCCGTTTGTTTCGACACCTTCAATATGCGCTTATACACCTCTTGTGCTTGCGCCGTAAACGCCGTGGCACACGCCATCAGCACCAAAATCAAAATCTTTTTCATTGTTGTTCCTTTCATTTTTTATACTTCTAATTTTATTGAGTTTGTGAGTTTTTGAGTATTCGGGTTGCGTATTTGTCACGAGCTTAAAAGCTTTAAACCTCAAATTATTTGCCTGCCACGCGGTCTTGGTTGCGACTTACGAAGTCTTTCCAGCCGCGATACTTGGTATCGGTCTCGGGTCTGCCCATCTGTAAGAAGTGGCAATAGGCTGCGCCAAGGGCATCGGTTGCATCCATAAACTTGGGCATATCGTCATCGCTTAGTTTCAACATACGTTTCAACATACCAGCCACCTGCTCTTTCGAGGCCTGCCCTTGTCCCGTTATGGCCATCTTTATTTTCAATGGCGCATACTCGTGTATGGGAATGTCGCGTTGTATGGCAGCAGCGATAGCCACGCCCTGCGCCCGTCCCAACTTCAACATCGACTGTACATTTTTACCAAAGAACGGAGCCTCGATAGCCAATTCGTCGGGCAGATAGGCATCGATAATGCCCGAAACGCGCTCGAAGATATGCCCCAAACGCAAGTAAGGGTCGGGCATCTTGCGCAAGTCGATAACGCCCATAGCCACCATCTGCGCCTTTTTGCCCACCACACGGATAACGCCGTAGCCCATCAACGTGGTACCAGGGTCGATACCCATTATTATCTTTTCTGCTTCTTCCTTATACATGAATCGATTTGTAAGTTGGTAAGTTTTCAAGTTTTTCTAGCTCTTCTAGGCGTTCTTGTTTTCCTAGGCGTTCTTGTTTTCCTAGGTGTTCTAGTTATCCTAGGTGTTCTAGTTATCCTAGGTTTCCTAGTTATCCTAGGTTTAACTACCCTTACTACCTTTACTACTTACTCCTTACTACCTTTACTCCTTACTACCTTTACTACTCCCCCTTATCTATCCAAATACGGATTATGCGCAAGCTCGTAACCAATCGTTGTTTCTGGGCCATGCCCCGAAAACACGCGGGTTGTGTCGGGCAATTGCGACAAGTGGCGTATGCTTTGCATCATCTTAAACATACTTCCGCCAGGAAGATCCACCCTGCCTATCGAACCCTTAAAAAGCGTATCGCCAGTAAAAGCAACGCCTTCAGACTCGCAATAGAACACACAACTGCCCTCCGTATGGCCCGGCGTATGAATGATGGTGAACCGATGGTTACCCCATTCGATGCTATCGGCCTCCGTAAGGTATCGCTCTATGGGCGGTTGCTGCTCTTCTAGCGGCATGTTCAGCAGATAAGCGGCCTGTTCGGGCAGATGGTCTAACAACTCACCGTCGTCTTCGTGCACCTCAGGGCTCAAGCCATACGTAGCAAACACAAAGGCATTTCCCAAGTTATGGTCCACATGCCCGTGCGTAGCCAACAGTCGACGAGGCTTTAATCCGTTGTCGGCGATATACTGCGTAAGCGCCGACTTATCTTTCTCGAAGAATGCCCCACAATCTATTATCACGCATTCCTTAGTTTCGTCTGACACAACATAGCAGTTTTCCTGCAACATGTTGCACATTATATGATGTATATTCAGCATTGTGCTAAATTGTTTTGCGTTTTATGTTATCGGTTCATCGTGGTCGCGCGTTATCTGCATGCAACCATTCCCAAACCCTTTTGTCACTTGCGGCTACTACCCTTTTACATAGGTACATACACCACGTTTTTCTCTTCAAACCACTCGTCTTCGAACCAATTACCCACAGGTGTAATGTCGACAACCTTCTTCACCGTACGCGTTTCCGCATCAAGATTGCCCCCTTTGAGGCATATCAAACCGTTGGGCAAGGCGTTACGCTGTTCGCGCGAGATGTTCTTCTTCACGATTTTCATCAAGTCAGGCAAGGGCATCACGGCTCGGCTCACCACAAAATCGAACTCACCTCGCTCTTCCTCGCCTGCCTTTTGCTCGGCAGTGGCATTGGTTAAGCCAATGGCAGCGGCAATTTCTTGCGTTACGCGTATCTTCTTCGCCGTGCGATCAATCAGCTTAAAACGGCATTCGGGAAACACGATTGCCAATGGAATGCCAGGGAAACCGCCCCCCGTGCCAAAGTCTAGCACGCGTGTACCAGTCTTAAACTGCACATACTTGGCTATGGACAGCGAGTGAAGTACGTGGTGCAGGTACAAGTTGTCGATGTCTTTTCGCGAAACCACGTTTATTCGTTCGTTCCATGTGCGGTATAATTCGCCCAGTTGCGTTAGCCGTTCAAGCTGCGTGGCGGTTAGTTCGGTAAAATATTTACGTATCTCGTCCATTGTCTTTGCTGTTCTTACGAGGTTTCAGGCCTCGTTGCGTTCTGTTTCGGGGCACTCACATTATCAGGCCATTTCTGCCGCTGTGCAAGTTCATCCGCCACTTATTTCAATATTCTGCTCAATTCGCTACGACTTAACGTAACGCTTATTTCGCCCACGGCATGCGGTGCTATCTCGTCTTCACAATATATAAAGGTGAAACTATCGTCGTCGATGGCAAAGTTATCTGGTACATATACATGCCCATCGGCAAATACATCCTTCTTATTAAGCTCGTCCAATCCGTCGGCATTAAAGCGTTCGCCCACCTTTTTCAGCAACAGTTCTTTCAGTGTAGGCTCGTAGCCAGGCACAAAAACATCTTGCAGTTGCAGCACTTTCCCTGTGGTAACGTCGATGTTTCGCACCAACGTTTGGTTTATTCCATGCGCTCCACCGCCGTAAGTATATATCTTGGCCGTATAAACAACAATGTTCTCAGCCCCGTTTCGCGTGGAGGTTTTCACCTTATATTCATAATTATAGGAGCTGCCGTTCTCCCTATCTTGCCGATAAAGTGCTGCATAATCGGTGGTATAGTCGTTCAGCATACGTGTCACAAACGAGTCTACCGCCTGTTTCATGCTAAACTTTTGGTTGGTAAGCCCCAGATAATCGGGCATCAAGATGCCAGCATGCAGCAGTGCGTTGTTTATTTTGTCGGCGTTATTGCCTTTGGCGTACTGCAAGTTAAGGCTTATTCGGCATACCGGCGTTAGTTTCAAATCAGTCAACGCCGCGGTGGTATCCACCACAATGCTGTCGAAATCCAGCCCTTCAATCTTGGCCGAAGTAGCAGACTTGTTCGTGCAAGCAGCAAACGCCACAAGTGCAACGGCCCAAACGGTGAGTATTCGTTTCATGTTATTCAATTACGTGATAATGTGCAAAGTTACGAATAAATTGCGCAAGAATGGGTTTATTGGGTGTTAATCTGTGTTTTTTATAGGGAGTTGACGAGTTTACAAGTTTACAAGTTGACGAGTTAACAAGTTAACAAGTTGACTAAGTGGTTAGTTCTCTGCAACAAAGCATTTGGCTTAACTCCTTAACTCCCTAACTCCTTAACTCCTTTAATTCTAATTTTTCTTCCTCTTCCTTGCTCATTATCAGAAAAATATGCGTACCTTTGCAGCCGCTGTCACGAGTTGACGGCATTAAATTCAAACCTAATTACATTTTAATTTGCACAATGGCAACAAAAATCAGATTACAACGCGGTGGCCGTAAGGGCTATGCTTTCTATGGCATCATTATCGCCGACGCAAGAGCACCACGTGATGGTAAATTTACTGAGAAGATTGGTACGTACAACCCCAACACCAATCCCGCAACCGTAGATTTGAATTTCGAACGCGCCCTACATTGGGTAGAGTGTGGTGCACAACCCACCGACACCGTTCGCAACATCCTTAAAGGCGAAGGCGTTTACTTGATGAAACACCTACGTGGTGGCGTTAAGAAAGGCGCATTCGACGAGGCAACAGCACAAAAGAAGTTCGACGCTTGGAAAGAAGAGAAGAACAAGGGCAACGAAGCTATTCGTAACAACGAGGCTAAGGCCAAGAAAGATCTCGAAGCCAAAAAGCTAGAGGCTGAAAAGAGCATCAACGCTGCTATCGCCAAGAAAGTAAACGAAAAGAAAGCTGCCGAGGCTGCCGCTAAGGCTGAGGCCGAAGCTGCTAACGCTGAAGTAGAAAACGCTGCCGAGGCAACAGCCGAAGCACCTGCTGAGGAGGCCAACGAGGCTCCTGCTGAAGCATAAGGCGCAACGCTTTACAAACAACAAACGAGGGATATGCCATAAAACGGCATGTCCCTTTTTGCTTTCCTGTTTAATCAGCTAACAAGTTTACGAGTTGACAAGAAGACAAGTTTACGAGTTGACAAGCTAACAAAAAGGCAAGTTGATGAGTTGGCAAGCTAAAAAGAAGGCAAGCTAACAAGTAGGCAAGTTAACGAGTGAATAAACTTATAAGTTGATGGGGAGGGCGAGAGGAGTAGCAGGCAAGTTAAGTGGCGCAGCCATTTTTCACCTTTCATCTTTAGGAGTTATGGAGTTAAGCCAAATGTACAGGTGGCGTTAGGTTAATAGGATAATTCTGACCTGTCTGACCAGTCCGACTTGTCCGAAAGCTAGAAAGAACTAGAAACCTAGAAACCGCTAGACACCTTTAAAGGCGCAGCCATCTTTTCACCCTTTCACCTTTTCACTTTTTCACCTTTAAACATTTCTCCCCATGCTCATTCTCTGCGACAATCAAGACATCACCCGAGTTGGTTTGCAATGGCTTTGCGACGAAATGAAGCATAACGACATTGCCTTTGCCGCCGACAAAGCCGCGCTTGCCACGCTTCTTGATGAACAAGAACACGCCGCAGTGGTGCTAGACTACACTTTGTTCGACTTCACCAGCTTCGACGAATTGCTTATTTGGCAACAGCGATTTCAGAGTGTGCAATGGCTCTTGTTTAGCGAAACGCTTACCAACGACTTTGTACGCTTGGTCGTTGCAAGCAGCCCGCGCTTTGGCCTCATCCTCAAAGACGCACCGCTCCCCCAAATACGCCAAGCCCTACACGACACCCTACGCGGAGAGCCATACCGCTATGCGCCCCTCGTGCAAATGGCCGACGAACAGCGGCAAGAGGAAGAACGAGTGAAACTGACAAAGACAGAAATGGAGATATTACGCGACATAGCCCTTGGACTAACCACGAAAGAGATTGCCGAGAAACGCTTTTCTAGCTTTCACACCGTTAATACCCACCGCAAAAATATCTTCCGCAAGCTGAATGTCAACAACATTCATGAAGCAACAAAATACGCCTTACGAGCAGGAATGGTAGATGCAGCAGAATATTATATCTGATGGAGGATGAGCAAATTCCCCACTGAACTTGCGCCCTTTTGTAAGTTCGTCATAAACGTTGTTCTCCAAGTTAACGGGCGAAATATTAACAACACAACACATGGCGTGCCATCAAGTGTTCTCCTTGGGGCGCGGCTTGGCCTTGTTATCGGCATTAACAAACTCTACCGCTATCGTTCTGCGCATGCTTTTACCCTCCTTCGTTGTGGTGTCCACCCACCAAATACACACCTTTGTTCCACAATCCATCCTACTCCTTATTATATAATAAGGGATGACGAGCGTTAACCCAGCCTCATTCTTGGCCAAATAGCGTTGTTTTTGTTCATCCGCCCGAACGATTTGCGCGGCATCCAAGTGCCAAATTTCCTTGCCGTCGGCAACAGATGGCCGCATGGCCACGATGTCTTTGCGTTTGCCTTCCACTGCAATCTTGGCCTCAACACAAGCAAACCTCACCAAACGATGTCCGCTTGGCCATTGCCTGCGATTAACAGAAAGGGTGTTGCCGTTGGCATCGGCTAAGGCCACCTTGTCTGTCTTTCTGCCTGTTTTGGGATTAGTTTGCGTAAAGAAGCTCATCACCACCAGCAATGTCCAATGCAGATCGGGAAACAAGAAGTCGTTGGCTGCATCTAAGTGGGCATTGTAGAAAGCCGGCACATTGGCACAAGGCGCGATGTTTGGCGGCATGGCATTGGCTAAGGCCTGCATTTCGGGCGTTGGTGTCCAGTTGTTTCGCCGATAAGTGTCCACATAAGCGTTGATTTGGGCTTGTGCTTCGGCTAGCAAGCCCTCTTCTTTGAGCAACATGGCCAGCATGAAATGAACCTTACCCAAAAATTCGTCCTTGGGTTGAAGCAATATGGCTTTACACAGGGCAGATAGTTTGAGCCGCCTATCGGGCGTAATGTCGGCCAACTCCTTCCATAAGTAAAAACGCTGTTGCTTGCGTATCAGGGAACGAAGCGTTTGGAGTGCCTCGTCTTCCTTACACGCAGCCAACTTAACTTTCACCCATAGCCGCATCAAGCTTTCGTTGTCGGCATAGGCATCAAGAGCCTTTTGCAGGATGGCGGGCGGCCGCTCGTTCAGCCTTCTCAGTTCATGTTTCTCGCAGGCCGACAGCAAAGCAACAAGTGTTTTCTCTACCAATGCAGGGTATCTGCGGTCGTCTTTGTTGGTGCGCAGCCAGTCTTCATCCCTAAAATTGCCTATTCCCCACGCCTTAACAAAGCGCAACGCTTGCCGCTGATGGGCTTTGGGCAGATGCCGAAGGTAGAAATGAAGAATGGCCGAATGGTATTCGTTGCGCATGGGCGTTCCGTTTATCGTCTGCGCATAATGTTCGGCCAGTGCGATGGCGGCCATTTCGTCTTGCTTTTGCTGGTTGAAAATGGCGAAATATTTACTTCGGGCATAGAGCCTTTTCACCTTTTCGCCTGTAAAACGCACGTTAACCGAGAAGGTGTTGCACACCTCTTCCAAACCATAACCCAAGTCGAAACAATGCTCAACAACGCGTTCGGCCAATGGACGGAACGTTTGTTCCTCGTGTTGCGAGGGCAGGAAGTCGGCCTCGGCAAAGCTGTTCACATTCCAAGCAGCGATAAAATTCAGCAGTTTAAAGTCGGTAAACCGCTCCTTGACCGCGATGGCCATCAACAACATTTGCGAATGCAGCAAGGAAGGGCGTTTGTTTTTCAGTGTGATATAGTGCAGTAAAGCCCTTCGCGCCGTTGCTGATTGGCATTCGGGTGGCATGCGTTTCAAATAGCGATACACCACCCACCCCACTCTTTCGTGCAAGGCCATCGGCAGGTCTTCGCCCAGAAACGGCAGCAATGCCTCGTATGCCACCCTTTCGCAGCCGTCTTTACTCATTTGTTCGATGTGCCGTATTTGCGGATAAAAGGGCAGTGCGTGTTCTTTCAGTCGTTCGATAGCCTTGCTGGCGATGCCCTCCGTGTCGTTCATCAGGGGTAGCAGCTGTTCCAAAAGGGCGATGCGCTGGTTGGCTTCGTCCAATCGTTGTTCTTTGATCAGCCAGTCGCAGATGTCTTTCTGCACCCAAAACATAGCCATGCATGCATGTGGGCTTTTCTCTTGTTGCCAATCGGCGTTGGCTTGTTGCAATGCCTCATTTAGTCGGCCTGCCTTTCTTAGTGTCATGGTAGCAATAAAACTCATGGTTTAGGTTTAACGGTTCTTTATTGTTAACAACGCCGACTTTGCTGTTTTATTTTAGACAGGCTGCAAAAAGACAGTGAAGGGCGAGCTTAAAAAGAAGAAAATACATAAGCACAGAAACTTTTAGCACACGCACGACAATGTAATCTTTTCCGCACAACTTTTAACACTATGGCTGCGAAATTCATGGCCAATCGCTCGCCTTGCCGCAAAAAATCGATTCTCGCGATGGTTTGTTTTGCTGCAAAAAAGGGTTAGCATGTGGATACGAGAAAATGAATATATATTTAAAGCAACCGCCTTTTGCACCAGTTTTGGGGCTATTTGCTGCAAAATGGAGTGCGTTTTGGTGCTAAATGCAAGGCGTTTTGGTGCTAAATGCAAGGTAAAATGCGGCAAAACGCAGTGCTAAATGCAGCTAAACGCAAGACGAAAAAGCATAAAGATACACTGCAATGGTATAAACAAAACCTTTTCGAGGCATTAAACATAGGACTAAAAGGGCAAAATAGCCACTAAAAAGTGGCGTTTTAGGGGCTAAAAGTACGTAATTGGGCGTGAAAAATTTCGAGATAGCAGTCAAAATAGAAAGGCTAAATGGTACTAAATGCAGGTTTTGCTCCTGAAAATAGACAAAACAAAAGGCGTGAAAGGCTAGAAATAGTGGCCATTTACCTACTTTACGACCTATTTTTTCGCTAGAACGGAGTGAATACTAGAGCCGTATTGTAAAATAAAAATAACAATTTAAGTTGGTGAGTTGATGAGTTGATGAGTTGGTGAGTTGGTGAGTTGGTGAGTTGGTGAGTTGGTGAGTTGGCGAGTTGGCGAGTTGGTGAGTTGATGAGTTGGTGAGTTGGTGAGTTGGTGAGTTGGTGAGTTGGTGAGCCTATAAGCTGATGAGTGTGTGAGTTAATGAGTTGGTGAGTTAATGAGTTGGTGAGTTTGTGAGTTTGTAAGCCTATAAGTTGATGAGTGTGTGAGCTTGTGAGTTGATGAATTGGTGAATTGATGAGTTAGTGATAAGCCTTAACCATCGGTCGCAAGGCAACGAACCATTCAACAGATAAAAAAACATAGCAACAAGTTTATGGCTATGAAAGATATTTTTTGTAACTTCGCAAATGCGGACAGGGATGTCCCATTAACATGTATGACACCACGCATGCACCGCAGTGCTACCCACAAAAAGGCTTAGTGTTAGCACTAAGCCAACAAAAACTGATACAACCGCAAACAACAATGACATTTAAAGAGTTTCAAGAAGCACTAAAAAACTGGATACTTTCAAGTTGAGAAGGGGCAAAAAAACTATTCGCACTGGTGAATGTAACACGCGAAACAGCCACCCTCACCGAAGTGGGCAGCACAAAGAACATGGATGTGCCCACAAAGATGCTATACGAAGCCTTCAAAGACTTGGAGGTACAAGGCGAATGCACCACCAAAGACTTGACGACATACGTACAAAGCACGGCCGCACCGGCCTGTGCCGCACTGTTAAACAGCGTATTTGATGTGGAAATTGATGAAGAGCTGGGCAGGGTGACCAACGAAATAGAAAACACGTACCAAGAGTTGCTAGACCTGTTTGTGTCCGACGACTTTCTGTTCGAGCCCAGTGGCTCTGACCTTGAGCCAACTTCATACAAAAAGGCACTGGGCGAAATGAACCCAAACATGCTAGAACAGGAAGCCTTCCTCCTCGGCGCGCCAAGCACCATTAAGGCGACTAGGGCATCGTCGATGAAGAAAATGCAGCAAGACATCTACAAATTTGTTACCCAACACCTCGAGGAATGGCTGCTAGGACTTCCGATGCGCGACTTGTATTTACTACAAGAAATGGTAAACGGAAAGTTGGTGAGGATTGATTACAGCCACACACCGCCCACCTTAAACTGGCTAAGAATCGTTATGGACACAGCGATAGATGGCAAGGAGGGCGAATATATAGCTATATACGACGACCTTAAAGAGGCTCTGCAACCACTAATCCGCCCCACCATCATCGCTAAGCTGACGTTAGCCGAGTTTACTTTGGAGACCTTGCTGGTGGGACTGATGAACACGGTGGGATGGATTAGCCGCAAAAAGGCCATCCAAATATTGTCGGGAAAAATGCGGGAAGAGATGGGAAGAGAAATGGGTATGTTCGTGAAAGTCTATTTTGAACACAGCATACTGACGAAAATCTTTACCTGTGCCGCCTCTTGGGACAAACAAGGCGGTACATTGTGTACACCGCGACTGAAAGACATGCCCAACCTAGGCAAAAGCGATTGGGAGGACGACAACCGCCCCGAGCTTTCTTTCGACGACTTAATGCTGCGCGGTCTCTATCCTTTCATTCGCCCCATAAATGCCGAAGAACAGGATTTCTTCAACTTACTAACGAGAAAGGGGTTCAGTGAGGATGAAGCCTTCGTGCATTTTACCCAAATTTTCCACCGCATTCAAGAAGAGCGCATGCCTAACGGAAAACTGTTAAGCGAAATTATTGAGGTATTTCCACAAAGTAAGTTACCCAGCGACAAAGACATAAGCATCATCACCACATTCGTAAACAACGTTCCTCGTCCGCATTTCAATGGGTATTCGCCAGAACAGATGGTGAGCAAACGACTGCGACCGAACGCACACGTTGCCGCTGCAAACCCCATGTTCAACATAGACTCCCCCTTTGACAGCAGTTTTAAAAATCCCTTTGGCAATTTAAACTTGGAGCAACCTAAGGTTGGGCGCAACGAGCCCTGCCCCTGCGGAAGCGGAAAGAAGTATAAAAAATGCTGCGGAAGAGAAAACTAAACCCGTAAGGGGCAAACATCGCCCCACCCCGTACCGCTAGAAAACAGCCTTTAAGGCGGGGCTGCGCTTTGCCCCGCCCTCTGTTTTTTGGAGCATTGGAGCTGACCTTTGCACCTTTCAAGACACTTGCTTTTAAGGGGATTTTGCCCCATGTGCCCATGCCGTTTCGTGGCAGGAACAAAGAGCCGCTGTGCAAAATTGTGGACCGTTAGCCATCGACTCTACCCCCACAATGCAGGCACACCATCCCCTAGCGCCAAGATGAAATATCCTTAAAAGACGAACATTTTTTATACAAACACGCTTGCCTTTGCGGTTTTTTACTATCTTTGCAATACCATTAAAACAATTTGCATTATGAAAGCTACGGAACAAACCATCATGCAGGTGGAACGCGCCATCAACAAAATAGCGCAAAAGTTTCCAAACCTAGAAAACAACACCGCCCTCACCGACATCCACATCAGGGTTTCGCAAGATTCTGGCGAGCTGCTTGCCTTCGACGACGACGACAGGGAGATAACCCGTTGCGTGGTTGAGCAGTGGATTGAAAGCAAGGACGAACACTTTTACCACAGCGTTACACACATTCTGCAAAGCTGCTTACGAAAGCTGAACAACGTGGTAGAACGGATGGGCATTCTCAGACCATTTAGCTTTGTGCTCGAAGACGATGAGAAGAACCATGTGGCAGAGCTGCATCTCGTTGACGATGATACAAGTATCATCACGGGAGAGCTGCTACAAAACCTTGACGAAGACCTTGATAGTTTCATGGAAGACTTGATGAATTAACACCAAACTCCACGTCTACACGATGCCCACGCCAAGCATCGTGTGCTTTATTCGCCCCTTTACAGCAGCGATTAGTTACCCATTAGGCATGTTCTAAAAATTCCACGCGTATGCCTTTTCTCCTTCTTATAGTTCGCTCTTCACTGCCTGTTTGCCTTTATCCGGCATCTTTCACTTGCTTTTTCAGTCGCATAGCCCACTATGCACCATTAAGAAGTAGGTGAAATCTGCACAGATAAAGCCTAAGAATACAGTAAAGGTAATTTTCAGAACCTGTCTTTACAGAACGTTAAACACGCCCAACCCTCCTGTTCGCGCTCCGAAGTGAGCCGCAACCCCAAGTCGGCAGCCGCCTTAACAAGCATCGGCACGTCCGTTTGGTAAAATCCGCTGAACACAATCCTTCCACCTTGCGCCATCATCTGCACCCAACGGGGCATGTCGGCCAAAAGAATATTGCGGTTGATGTTAGCCACAACCACATCAAACAGCCCATCGTCGGCGTTCAATGTCGTGGCATCGCCCTTGCGCACAGCCATGTTTTGCACGCCGTTCAGGTCGGCATTGTGCAGGCTGTTGTCCACGCTCCACTCGTCTACATCGTATCCCAACACGCTATCCGCCCCCAATTTAGAGGCCACAATGCCCAATATACCCGTTCCGCATCCGCAGTCTAGTAGGCGTTTGCCTTGCAAGGGCATGCCCAACAGCTGGGCCACAACCATCCGGGTGGTTTCGTGTGCACCCGTTCCAAAGGCTTGTCGTGGTTCGATAGCCACTTGCAGGTCGAAGTGCGTGGGCAAATCGGCAGGCGAATAATGGCGTGCATCGTATATTATGCAACGCCCATCAATGCAGATTGGCTCAAAACCGCTGGCCTCCCACGCCTCGTTCCAGTTGCGATTTTCTGCCTCAACCATTTCGTAAGCAATGCTTGCCGAGGCAATGGGGAAGTCGGCAATGGCCTCATCCAATGCCCCCTTGTCTAACAACTGCGGCTGAACATAACCCACCAACTTATCATCCGTTTCTTCAAAAGCCTCGAAACCAGCCGCAGCAGCAAGGTCGGCAAGCAGGTCTTTTGCTGCATCCATGTCTTCTGCCGCCACGTTCAGCGTGAAGACTGCTTTGAGATATTCCATATTTAGATGTGCTTTTATTCTTAAAGAATGTCGAACAAGCCTCCTAATCCGACTTGTCGGACCTGTCGGACTAGTCTGACCTGTCCGACCTGTCCGACTAGTCGGACTAGTCGAACGTGCCTCGCAAAAATACTAAAAAAATAGGGAAAATCCCCCTTTTAGTTAGGGAAAATCCTTATATTTGCATAACTATCGTTAGTAAATTTGCAACGTAACAACTTGCCTTTGGCAGAAAGGAACATTGACATGAAAAGATTAGGATTATTGGCAATCGGTTTGACACTTGGGGCATTCACGGCAATGGCCCAAACAGACGATGTGTATTTCGTACCAAAAAAATCAGACAGGATTAACAAAGAACACCAAGACAAGGGGGAACGCGACGCCGATGTGTATTATTCGGGGTCGAACAGGAACGTAGACGAGTACAACCGGCGCAACCGAAACGGCAGCAGCTACCAAAAAATCAGGCGCGACTCGCTAGGCAACGTCATCGTTGAAGAGGACGTTAGCACCATGTATTCGGACCGCGACCGCTCGCGGCGAGACTGGCGCGACAGGCGCGACTATTACGATGACGACGACTATTATTACAGCCGTCGCGTTAGCCGTTTCTACGATCCGTGGTTCTTCGGCTACTATGCCTACTCGCCTTACTACGGCTACTCACGTTGGGATTGGGATTGGTACGACCCATTCTACTACGGTTATGGCCCCCGTTGGCGCGGTTATTATTCTTATTGGTATAACGATTGGGCTTATCCCTATTACGGCTATGGCTGGCGTTCGCCCTACTATTATGGCGGCTACTACGGCCCATACTATGGCTATTACAGCCCCTACTATAATTATGGCGGCTACTATTATTCGCCAGGCTACTACTCTTACCGCGGCGTAACAGGCACGCGCAATCATGGCAGCATGAGTTCGCAAGCAGCAAGAGACCGCACCGACTATCGTTACCAATACAACGACAACACTCGCTCGTCGGGCCGCAGCTATGGCAACAGCTACGAACGCAGCAGTAACGGCGACTTCTATAACACCCGTTCGTACGACAACAACCGCAACTACAACCCGCCCACTCGCAGTTACGACAGTGGTTCGCGTGGTGGTTCGTTCGGCGGTGGAGGTTCGTCGAGGGGCGGCGGTTCGTTTGGCGGCGGCAGCTCTGGCGGCGGTTCATCCTCAGGGGGCGTAACCTTTGGCGGCAGACGATAAGCCCGTTTGCAGATAACATGCAGTGAAAGAGAACAGAACGTTTTTCGTTAAGCCAAATGAACAATGTCGAACTTGTTCGAACATCGTCATGGCGAGAAAACGTGCTTTTAGAGAAACGATAAAAGAAGTATTTATGAACACAAGATATTTAATGATATGTTCGGCCCTGCTAGCCCTGCCAGCAATGGCCCAAGAAACCTACGAGAATGCCCGCCTGCTAGGCAACGACCTCAACGGAACAGCTAGATACGTGGGCATGGGTGGCGCAATGGAGGCATTAGGTGCCGACCTCTCTACCATCCGAACCAACCCCGCAGGCATCGGTTTGTACCGTAAATCGGGCGTAAACCTCTCGTTCGGTTTCATATCGCAAGGCGATGCCAACGCTCGCCTAGGGCATTCCGCCACAAAAATGAGTTTTGACCAGGTAGGTTTCTACCGTTCAATGCGCATGGGCGAACGTTCGTTCGTTAACTTCGCCTTCAATTTCAGCAAGGGAACCAACTTCAATTACTTCCTTAGCGCGGCCGGCAAGCTAAGCGATGCTTCGTTGGGCAAACAAGCTTACCTTAAAGGCTTGCGCGGTTCGTTGTACAATGGAGGCTACAATATAAGGCAAGATCCAAAGCATAATGATGTGTATATCGGATATGCAGAAAGTAATCCCAAAAACTTCGACGTGTCTAGAAACTATGGCCAACTAGACTATCTGTATTGGAACTCACGTTTAATAGATAAGAATGACCCTACAAAAGCTGGCTACGATGCAGCCAACGGCTACGACTTTAATCGCTCGCAACACGGTTATATCGGCAACTACGACTTCAACATCAGCGGCAATATCAACGAACGTGTGTACCTAGGACTTACACTTGGCCTGCGCACCGTTAATTACAAGGGCTATTCCGAATATGTTGAAAGCCTCGTAAACAAGTCTGATAAATATATAGGAACAGCAACCATAGCCGACGAACGAAAGGTTACAGGAACAGGGTTCGACCTTAGTGCAGGCGCAATCTTCCGCCCCATAGAAGGCTCGCCCTTCCGCATTGGTGTCTCCATTAACTCGCCTACATGGTACGACTTGAAGACAGAGAACTACACCACCATACTAAACGAAGGCGAAAACAAAGGCAGATACAGCAATGGGCGCTCCACCGAGAGCTACAACTTTAAGCTTTTCACTCCTTGGACCTTCGGTGCTAGCTTAGGCCACACCGTTGGTAACTTCTTGGCATTGGGCGCATCGGTTAGCTATGCCGACTATGCAACGATGGACAACCGCTATATTGATGGCGAATACCAAGACTATTATGGCTATACGCACGAAACATCGGCCAGCGACAAGGTGATGAACAACCATGCCAAGCGCACGCTTAACGGCGTTGCTACGTTGAAGTTGGGTATGGAATATAAGGTGCTGCCACAGGTTGCTGTGCGTGCTGGCTACAACTACGTATCGCCCGCCTACAAAAAGGATGCCTTTAAAGATGGCACACTCAACTCGGAAGGTTCGTATTACAGCTCGGCCGCCGACTACACCAACTGGAAGAGCACCAACCGCATGACACTCGGCGTGGGTTTCATCGGCAAACAATGGTCGGCCGACCTAGCTTATCAATACAGCACAACCGATGGCGAGTTCTATCCCTTCACCAACGGACTGACAACAGTAGACCCAACTACCAAAAAGCCCCTAACAAACGAAGCATCTGCCGTATCTGTCAGCAACAAACGCCACCAGTTGTTGTTCACCGTGGGATATAGATTCTAAGCTATTGGCTAGTTAATTGGCTTGCAAACACACAAATAGCAAATCAAGGCCTAACAACAAGGCTAGAAGAAAATAAATAAAATGCCACATGCTCGAAAACATGTGGCATTTTCAATTGCTTAAAAATGATGTGCCTTCTAGAAACCAAGAGAAAGCAATCTTAGGCTACGACTTTATGATGCCTTTCCCAATCAAGCAGACGTTATTTCTTTATCAAAAATTATATCCAACACCTACATACGGATAGAATACAGCTGCACGATTAACACCTTTATTTCTTAGCCCTGATTCGTCATACGATTTCAAAGCTACGCCAGGACTAACCCCAACACGCACCATAATTCCCCTCTCCGATTGATAGCGATAGCCCAAATCTAAAAAGCCAAAAGAACCAGACGTATCATATTCAACTTCTCTTCCCGCTTTGTCGTGATACATACAGCTGTAAAGTCCATAGCTTATCCCAATGCCAATTTCTCCATGATGCCTACCATTGCCTATCAGATAATTTACTGCTATGGGGAAACTCCACCCGCGAGTTCTCTCTGTAGCCGACTCAAAGAAATCCTGTGAACGAGAATAGGTGTATGCAATTCCTATTCTTCCTCCCCACCGAGTGTTATCACTGAAACGCGAATCATAATGAATCCCTAACGAGGTAGAGGCTCCGAATAATTCCATAAAAAAGCTTTGTTCGCGCTCTGCAAATGCAGTAGCACTTACAATTAACAGTGCCAGTGTAGCTAAAAACTTATTCCTTTTCATAAACTTTAAGTAATACCTTAATGCAAATATACGCAGAAAGTAGCGATCTTACCAATGTGTTTATCACCAATCTACTAAATTGCTTTAGAAAAAAACAAAGCCAAGGCTATTGAAGAAAAAGCCCAAATCGGTTATCGGAGGCCATCTTTCAATGTTTCCTCTAATATCACAAACTAAAACGGGACGGGGCAGGCTAGTCAGAGCTGATTCGAACCAAATTTTAGGGCATCTCTATACTTGATTTTTAGTCAATCCCAAGCAAATCCTAGGCCTTTAGAAACTTGATTTGGGAATTATTCCCAGCTAAATTCTAGGCTTTTCGCTATCTGCCCCAGCCTAATTGGGCTACTCACAATTACGATACAAGGCATAGACGGCGACCTTTTGCCAGCCACGCTGGCCTTACAGCCACACTTTTTTCTTGGCCTTTCGGCTCTCGTTGTTCATTCGGTCGAGTGCGGTAACCACATATCTGTATTTCACTTGCCCCTTATCATAAGGCAGTTTTATCCACTTATCGTGCGTGATGGCCACAATTTTGGCAGGGTTGTCAATGTCTATGTCTTCTCCTTGGGCAAATCTGTACACCACATACTTTTGTGCAAAGTCGCCCCACCGCTTGCCTTTGGGCTCTTCCCAGAAAAGAACAAGGCCGTCGCTTGTCCAAACCGCTTGAAGATGTTTGGGCTTTTTGGGACGTTTATGGTCGATAAAGGGCATGAGGGGTTGCAGGGCTGGGGTCTTCCAATAATATGTTCGCAGTGCCGAACCGTAGTTACCCATGTTGTCGGCCACGGCTTTGGCATACCATAGCACAGCCCCTTGCACGTTGGGTAGGTTTCGGCGCAGCTTAAATTTGGCCTCCATTTGGTTGGTTTTGGGGTTAGTTAGGTCGGCAGCCTTAACCGTTCGCTCAACGCTTTCGCCGATATAGAGCGGTCGGTTGCCTGCATATTTGTTCCACCACATGGCAAGCGTTTGGTAATCGGCCGTGGGATGACCAATCTTCCAATACAACTGTGGCACGCAATAGTCCACCCATCCGTTGTTAACCCATAGCAGAACGTCTGCGTAGAGGTCGTCATAGTTTTGCAACCCGGATGTTGCGCTGCCGTTAACAGGGTCTGATTTCCTGTTGCGATAAATGCCAAAGGGCGACACACCGAACTTCACCCATGGCTTGCGGTCTTTAATGGTTTGGCCCAAACGTTGTACAAAGGCGTTCACATTGTTTCTGCGCCAATCGTTCTTGTTGGTTATTCCGCCGTTATAGCGCATAAATTCCTTGTCGTCGGCTATGGTTTGGCCAGCGGCAGGGTAAGGGTAAAAGTAGTCGTCGATGTGTATTCCGTCTACATCATAGCGCGTAACGATGTCGTCTACCACGCGACAGATGTACTCGCGGTTTTCAGGCAAACCTGGGTTAAGTATCAACTGACCGTTGTAGGGGAACACCCTATTGGGATATAGCGATGCAACGTGGTTGCGCGCTAAGGCTGTTGTGCCAGCCGTCTTTGCGCGATAGGGGTTAATCCAGGCGTGAAGTTCCATGCCACGACGATGACATTGAGTAATCATCCATCTGAGTGGGTCCCAATAAGGCATGGGAGCTTTCCCTTGAACACCCGTTAGGAAACGGCTCCACGGCTCGATCTTGCTTTCGTAAAGGGCGTCGCACTCTGGCCGAACCTGAAAGATGATGGCGTTAACTCCATCGCGTTGCAGTTCGTCGAGTTGCTGCCTAAGCGTCTGTTGCATGGCGGCGGTGCTCATTCCTGCGAACTGTCCGTTTACCGTTTGTATCCATGCTCCCCTAAATTCTCGTTTGCTGTGGAGCGAAGCGGCACTAAGTTGGGGTGCGCCTGCAAACAACATGGTAGCCAAAAGTGTGGCTATCATCATTAGTCTTTTCATTTCCTGTTATTGTTTTCGTGCAAAATTAGTCAAAACACATGTAATAACCGCCGTTTGAAATATAATAATGTTTAAGTTGGTGAGTTATTGAGCACGGTGAGTTTACAAGTTCGCGAGTTTTAGAACATTATCGTATGCTACCAACTGGCAAACGCTTACAAGCTTGTAACCTTGGAAGAGTTCGGGAGTGGAAAACTCACTGGCGTTACGAAATAACGGCAAAAGCTGCGGTGTGACGGCGGAAGGCTCTTAGCCGAATGAAAGTTTTTTAAGTTTGTTTCGCAGTTCTTCGGCTTTCGAACGTACGATACTTAGCTTTATCTCGCAGGTATTTTCAAAGTTGGTGGCAAGGATTCGTGCCTCCGACTCTTTCACCACACGCATCACGCCATTCATCATTACGTAGGGAAAGGCAAACGAAACAGTTTCTTCTACCAGCCTGCTTACCCTTGGGGCGTTGTCGATTGCCAAGGCTGCGGCAGTGCGGTAGGCCACAATTAGTCCGCCCGTACCAAGGTTTACACCGCCATAATAGCGAACCACCACAACGAGGATGTTGGTTAGTTCGTGGCTGTTTATCTGCCCAAGGATGGGTTTTCCTGCCGTGCTGCTGGGCTCGCCGTCATCGTTAGCCCTAAAATCTTGTCGTTCGGGCCCTAACATATAGGCATAGCAGACGTGCCGCGCATCATAATGTTGCTTGCGATAGTTGGCCAGCAAGTCTTTTATTTGCTCAAGCGATTCAACAGGGTGGGCATACGCCAGAAACTTACTTCGTTTCTCGGTGTAAACGCCCTGCCCTATGCCGTCAATGGTTTTGTATTCGTCGTTCATCCTTTCTATATATAAAATAGGTGTGCCCCATGCTGAAAGCTGTGGCCTATTGCAAAGTTAACACAAAAAGAACGATAAGGCGAAAGAAACGGTTAGTTTCTCGTTCCGCAAGAAGTGCGTCTTCTCGCCATGACAATGTTCGAGCAAGTTCAACATGGTTCATTTGGCTTAACCTTTGGTTGGTTAAGGCAGGGCGTAAGTGGTTAAGGAAACGAACTTGGCTGCAAAAGGTAAGTTTTATTGGTACAGGATAGCTGGTTAAAAAGTGAAACTTGTGGCACTTATAAAACAGGAGAGCTTGCTAACTAGCAAGCCCAGTGGCCTTATGATGGACAAACGAGGCTTGGCTTACCAAGAACCAAGCCCCAAAATGACAATAAAAAAAGCCGCGGGCTGCTTTCTGCGCACAATAGCGCACTCTAAAAGCATGCCCGACAGCCTTGATATGGGGGTATGTTAATCGCTCAACTTGTGGATTACAAGCCCCGAACGCAGTTTTGGTTCGAACCAAGTGGCCTTCGGTGGCATAATCTTTCCGCTGTCGGCGATGTCCATAATCTGTTGCATCGACACGGGATAGAGGGCCAAAGCCATCTTCATTTCACCGCTATCTACGCGTTCTTTCAGTTCGTTTAGGCCACGAATGCCACCCACGAAGTCGATACGCTTGTCGGTGCGAAGGTCTTTAATACCCAAAATCTCGTCGAGAATGAGTCGGCTAGAAATGTCAACGTCAAGCACACCAATGGGGTCGGCATCGTTGTAAGTGCCCTTCTTGGCCGTAAGGCTATACCATTCGCCATCGAGATAGAGCGAGAAATTGTGCAACCCAGTGGGATGATATATCTCTTTGCCCATCCTTTGTACGTCGAAATTCTTTTCCAGTTTCTCCAAGAACTGGGCAGAAGTAAGTCCGTTAAGGTCTTTCACCACGCGGTTATAGTCTAGGATGGTGAGTTGCGATGCTTGGAAACAAACGGCCATGAAGTAATTATACTCCTCGTCGCCCTTGTGGTTGGGGTTGTTTTTGGCCTTTTCGGCACCAACCAATGCGGCAGCGGCCGAGCGATGGTGGCCATCGGCGATGTAAAGAGCAGGCATTTTAGCAAACTCTTTTGTGATGATGTCGATGTCGTTAGCGTCGGAAATAACCCAGAACTGGTGTCCGAAATCATCGATAGGCGCGATGAAGTCGTACTCAGGCGTGTTGTTCTTAACGTACTTGTTAATCAGTTCGTCAAGCACCTTGTTGTCTGGATAGGCAAAGAACACCGGTTCGATGTTGGCATCGTTCACGCGAACGTGTTTCATACGGTCTTCTTCCTTGTCCTTGCGCGTCAGTTCGTGTTTCTTGATGGTTCCGTTTAGGTAGTCGTCAACGAAAGCGCCCACCACTAAACCATACTGCGTTTTGCCGTTCATGGTTTGCGCATAGATGTAATAAGCCGGTTTCTCGTCTTGTACGAGCCATCCCTTGTCTTGGAATTTCTTGAAGTTACGTGCAGCTTGCTCGTAAACTTTGGGGTCGTACTCCGACGTTTCGGGCGAGAAATCAATCTCAGGCTTGATGATATGGTACAAGCTCATCTCGTTATCTCCGGCCTCTGCACGAGCCTCTTCGGAGCTTAGCACGTCGTAAGGACGCGATTCCACCTTCTCAACCAGTTCTTTGGGTGGGCGGATGCCTTTAAATGGTCTTATCGTTGCCATAGTCTGTTTTTACTTGTTTACTTGGAACTTGGTGCATCCATCAGCGAAGTATGCGTTGATTTGCTTAGCTGCGGCCAGTCCTGCATTGAAGTTGGCCTCTGCTGTCTGTGCGCCCATCTTCTTAGGCGTGCTGAAATATCTGCCTTCCAGCTTAGCGAAGTCGGCATCGGCATCGGGTTTGATGTCGGTAACGAACTTTAAGTCTTCGCGTTCGGCCATGAGTTTGAGCAGTTCGGCCTCGTTAATCACCTCCTTGCGAGCCGTGTTAACCAAGATACCACCCTTGGGCAAGCGGTTAACGAGCGCATAGTTGATGCTCTGTTTTGTTTCGGGTGTAGCAGGGATGTGCAAGCTAACGATGTCGCATTGGTCGAACAACGCCTCTTGGTTGGGCACAGCGTGTACGCCAGCCTCCTCGATAACGTTGGCAGGACAGAACGCATCGTAGGCATAAACGTCCATGCCGAAACCCTTAGCAATGCGAGCCACGTTGCGACCTACGTTGCCGAAAGCCAACAATCCCAGCTTTTTGCCGATAAGTTCTGAACCCGACTTGCCATTGAAGAACGCTCTAACGGCATAAACGAGCAAGCCAAGCACCAATTCGGCCACGGCATTGGCGTTTTGTCCAGGGGTGTTCTCTACGATGATGCCTTTCTCTTTGGCGTATGCCGTATCGATGGAATCGTAGCCAGCACCGGCCCTAACGATGATTTTAAGTTTGGGAGCGGCATCCATTACGTCGGGCGTAATTTTGTCGGAACGCACAATCATGGCCTCAACATCTTTCACTGCATCGAGCAATTGTGCCTTCTCGGTATATTTTTCTAGCAAAACAAGTTCGTGTCCTGCCTTTTCTATCTCTTCTTTAATGGCTTTCACCGCATTGGCGGCAAAAGGTTTCTCAGTAGCAACAAGTACCTTCATAAGGAAAACTGTATATACTTAAGGTGAATAAATAAAGGTGGGTCGAGGCCTAAAACGAGGCACACGGCCCACCACTTGAATACGAAAAATCTATCTGCAAACTAAAGTTTAGCCTCGAATTCCTTCATGCAAGCCACCAAAGCCTCTGCACCTTCGATGCTCATGGCATTGTAACAGCTTGCTCGGAAACCGCCAACGTCGCGGTGGCCCTTGATGCCCACCATGCCCTTTTGCGTTGCAAACTCCATGAAAGGTTTCTCCAACTCGGCAAAGTCTTCGTTCATCACGAAACAGATGTTCATCAGCGAGCGGTCTTCTTCTTTCACCGTTCCACGGAAAAGGCGGTTGCGGTCTATTTCATCGTAAATAATCTTGGCTCTTTCGATGGCCTTCTTGTCCATTGCCTCAACACCGCCGCTCTTCTTAATCCAACGTAGCGTTTCGAGTGCGCAATAGATGGGAACAACGGGAGGCGTGTTAAACATCGAGCCCTTGTCAACATGCGTGCGATAGTCGAGCATGGTTGGGATTTGACGGGGAGCGCGTCCCAGTTTGTCGTTCTTCACGATGATAACGGTAACACCAGCCATTGCCAAGTTCTTTTGGGCGCCGGCATAGATGCAGTCGTACTTGGAAACGTCGACGGGACGGCTGAAGATGTCCGACGACATGTCGCCGATAAGTGGTATTGGCGAGTCTATTTCCTTGCGGATTTCCGTTCCGTAGATGGTGTTGTTGGTGGTAACGTGCAGGTAGTCGGCATCTGCGGGGATGTCAAAGTTCTTTGGGATATAAGTGAAATTGGCATCGGCCGATGTGGCAACTTCCACAACTTCGCCGTAAAGTTTAGCCTCTTTCATAGATTTCTTTGCCCATACGCCCGTATTAAGATAGGCAGCCTTCTTAATAAGGAAGTTGCAGGGCACTTGGGTAAACTGTAACGAAGCACCGCCACCGAGGAATATAACCGAATATCCTTCGGGAACGCTGAGCAATTCTTTAATTAAGGCAACGGCCTCGTCAACAACGGGCTGGAAATCCTTTGCCCTGTGGCTAATCTCCATGAGAGAAAGTCCAGAACCATTAAAGTCTAAAATCTGCTTCGCCGTGTTCTCGATAACTTCTCTAGGTAGGATTGAGGGGCCGGCATTAAAATTGTACTTCTTCATATTCGTTTATGTTTTTAGTAATATAGACATCCTTATGCGTGTTCTAAGCCTGCACGGGTTAGTGGCGTTGTGCATCCCTTCATGGCTTTTCGTTTTTCGCTTAGTGCCTTCTGCTTTTCCTTCACGTTGCATAGCTTGCTACGCCTCGTTGGGGAAATGAGCCAAGCTTGTTCAGCTAAAATTCTGCAACCCATTGTAGGTGGCTCTTAGGACTCGCCTTTATCGTTAATTGGTAGTTGATGGTGCGAAGATAGTTTTTTTTGCTATTCCTGCCAAATTTTTTAGTGGATATTTTTCGTTTGGCATGCTCCTCCGCCGCGAATGATTTGTAATGAAATAAACCTTAGATGTAAAATGTGTTGCAAAAAGTAACGAAAAGAGCGATTATCCGATAACAGCAATTTGTTGTTTGCGTATGTCAATTGTCTTTTTGACATTCTGTTTAAATTTGTAAAAAAGCGCGACGTATAGCCTTTGTGTGGTTCTTCGCCGCGCTTTTTCTCACTTTTAAGGTTGCGTTTGGCCTGCGTTCAAGCACTAGAAACGCGACACGATTTCGCCAATTTCCTTGCGAGGCGACGGCTTGGAAGGCGTGTTTGCAGGATAACCGATGGGCAAAATGGCCACGGGATGCCACTCCTTGCCTAGCGGGAAGGCCGCTTGCAATGCCGCAACATCGAAGTTACACACCCAGCAACTGCCCAAACCCACAGCTGTTGCAGCCAAGCAAAGGTGCTCTATGGCTATGGCAGCATCAATGTCTGCGTGGTTCTTGCCGTCCTCTTCGCGCACCCAAGCCCTGTCATCGGCTGCATATATAATAATGTATAGGGGTGCCGCCTTCATCCATTCGCGGTTATAGCACTGCTGCACCTTCTGCCTTGCCTCATCCGTTTGCGCCACCACGAAGTGCCACGGTTGCTTGTTGCAGGCCGAGGGTGCACGTTGGGCGCACTCCAAAAGATAGTTCACCTTGTCTTCTTCCACAGTTTGCGCACTGAAAGCACGTGCAGAAAACCGTTCTTTTGCCAAATTCAGAAAGTCCATTCGTTTTATTTTTAAGGGTTCAACATGTTGTACTGCGACAAAGTTAGCATTCTTTTGCGAGACGAAGTGCTATTTTGCCACAGCTTTTGTGTTTTTTCATGTGCAGAAAGTACACAAACACCGCCTGTCACTGAGGCAAGTTCTTAACCTGCCTGCCGAAACATCAGCGCGATTTCCGTTCTTCTTCGCCTTACTCGCTCATCAGCAATGCTATCTCCTACCGAAAAAATACCGCGCAAAGCAACACTTAGAACCAAAGTTTGCACCTTTGCAGCGAACATTCACAACCTGCCATAAACCAGTTAGCCACGCCGCACGCACCATTTTAAAAATAAAATTCCTAACTTTGTAGTCTTAATTAGATAATAGAAGATGATAGTTTGCATAGCCGAGAAACCCAGCGTTGCGCGCGACATCGCCTCTGTAATAGGCGCAACAACACAGCGCGACGGGTACATGGAGGGCAACGGGTATCAGGTGACGTGGACCTTTGGCCACCTCTGCACCCTAAAAGAACCCAACGACTACACCGACAATTGGAAAAGGTGGAGTTTGGGCGCGCTTCCCATGATACCCCAACGCTTCGGCATAAAGCTAATTGAAGACCGCGGCATCGAAAAACAGTTCCAAGTGATTGAACGGCTCATGCAAAACGCCGACGAGATTGTGAACTGCGGCGATGCCGGACAAGAAGGCGAACTGATACAAAGGTGGGTGATGCAGAAGGCGCAAGCCAAATGTCCTGTTAAGCGACTGTGGATTTCGTCGCTCACCGAAGAGGCCATACGTCAGGGCTTTGCTAACCTGAAAGACCAAAGCGAATACCAACCGCTGTACCTTGCAGGACTTAGCCGTGCCATTGGCGATTGGATTTTAGGAATGAACGCCACGCGCCTGTATACCTTGAAGTATGGGCAAAACCGACAGGTGCTAAGCATCGGGCGCGTGCAAACCCCCACCCTCGCCCTCATCGTTAACAGGCAGAAAGAGATAGACAACTTTAAACCCGAAGCCTATTGGGTGCTTTCAACCATCTATCGCGACACGCTGTTCACCGCCACCAAGGGCAAGTTCACCAACAAGGAAGAGGGCGAACGCGCCTTTGCCACCATTGCCGACAAAGATTTTGAGATAACGGGCGTTGTGAAGAAGAAAGGAACGGAGGCTCCGCCCCACCTCTTCGACCTCACTTCGCTGCAAGTAGAGTGCAACCGCAAGTTCGGCTATTCGGCCGAAACCACGCTTAACCTCATACAAAGCCTCTACGAAAAGAAACTTACCACCTATCCGCGTGTAGATACGCAATATCTTAGCGACGACATCTACCCCAAATGTCCCCTTATATTAAAAGGTGTGCGCGGCTACGAAACCTTCACGCAGCCGCTATTAGGCAAGGCTTTGAACAAAAGCAAGAAGGTTTTCGACTCGTCGAAGGTTACCGACCACCACGCCATCATCCCTACGGGCGTTCCCGCAGGCGCACTTTCGGATATGGAAAACAACGTGTACGACCTCGTTACGCGGCGTTTCATCTCCGTGTTCTATCCCGATTGCAAATTTTCTACCACCACCGTGACGGGCGAAGTAGACGACATTGAGCTTAAAGCCACGGGCAAAGAAATATTGGAACAGGGTTGGCGCGTGCTTTACGCCAAAGAAACAACCAACAACAACAACGATGACGATTCGGCCAAACAAACGGCCGAAGAACGCACGTTACCCACCTTTACCAAGGGCGAAAGGGGTCCACACACGCCCACGCTAAGCGAAAAGTGGACCGTTCCGCCTAAGTTCTACACCGAGGCAACGCTCTTGCGTGCCATGGAAACGGCGGGTAAATTCGTCGACGACGAAGAACTGCGCAGTGCGCTGAAAGAGAATGGCATCGGCCGACCCTCTTCGCGAGCCGGCATTATCGAGACTTTGTTTAAGCGCCACTACATCCGTCGCGAGCGAAAGAACCTTTTGCCCACGCCAACGGGTATCGAACTGATTGGCATCATTCGCGAAGAACTGCTGAAAAGTTGCGAACTAACTGGCATTTGGGAAAAGAAACTGCGCGACATCGAGCACCGCAACTACGATGCGCAGCAGTTTGTTAACGAGCTGAAAGCGCAGATAACCCAAATCGTTAACGAGGTGTTGGCCGACAACTCCAATCGCCACATCACCATCACCACCGAAGACGACCTCAAGAAAACCATCGCCAAGAAGAAGGCATCCGCACCAAAAGCCAAAACGCAAGTCAACCCAAAGGCCAAGGCCCAGACTGCAACAAAGGGCTCGGCCACGCCCGAACCAACCGCACCGCAAACCCTCCAAGCCCACGACAGCATTGTGGGTAAGCCCTGTCCGCAATGCAAGCAAGGAGTTATCATCAAGGGCAAAGGGGCTTACGGATGCAGCAATTGGAAGGCAGGTTGCACATTCCGCTTGCCTTTCGGCGAGGTGTAGACACGAATGCAAATGCGTTTTGCCAACACTTTGGCATGCTTTCAAGCTTTCAATGCCCGGCCACAACACCACAAATTATTGTTAAAGACCATCGTCTTTGTAAACTTTTTCGGCTCTTTTGGTGTCTAATTGACAACAAAACGCACCTTTCGAGCAACGAGAAAACGCTTTGTTAAACAGTAGGCCTATGGCGAAACAGGCACACCACCCGCTCAATTCGTCAACTTGCCAACACATAAATTCGTAAACTTGTGAACTTGTCAATTCGTAAACTCACCAACTCATCAACTATTCATACAATGAAGAAATGGACCCTAAGCCTAGGCATACTCTTTGCCTTGCCCACCATGCTCTTTGCCCAAACCCACCAATGGACATTGAAAGACTGCATAAACCACGCCATGCAGCACAACATCAGCCTGCAAAAGCAACGCATTGCCGTTAAGTCGGCCGAAGAGGAGATGCTGCACAGCAAAGCCGAGCTGTTGCCTTCGGTATCGGCCTCCACATCGCAAAACGTAAACTATCGGCCGTGGCCCGAAACAGGAGCGGCGCGAGTAGCCAACGGCTCGGTACAATCGAGTGTCGACAAGGTGTTCTATAACGGCACATACGTTATCAATGCCCAATGGACCCTGTGGAACGGAAACCGCAACCGCAACACCATTGCCCTTAACCAGCTGCAAATGAGCAAAGCCGAGGCCGAGGCTATGGTATCGGCTGCCACCATACAAGAACGCATTGCGCAACTCTACGTACAGATTTTATATTCGGCAGAGGCCATCAACGTAAGCAAGCAGGCCTTAGAAACGAGTGCACGAAACGAGGAACGAGGAAAAGAGATGCTGAACGTGGGGAAGATGAGCAAAGCCGACTTGGCACAACTCACCGCACAACGAGCACAAGAAGAATACAACGTACTTTCGGCACAGAGCACATTGGCCGACTTTAAACGCCAGCTTAAACAGCTTTTGCAAATCACCGACAGTGCACCTTTCGAAGTGGCAGTGCCTGCTACCACCGACAACATGGCACTACAATCCATTCCTTCGGTTAGCGAAGTATATACCCAAGCCATCAGTTGGCGACCCGAATTAAAGGCAGCACAGTTGGCCATCAACGGTGCTGAAACAAGCATAAAGGTGGCCAAGGCGCAAAATCTGCCCACGCTTAGCCTTGGCGCAAGCATGGGAACGAACACCACATCAATGAGCAACAATGCCTGGGGCACGCAAATAAAAACCAACTTCGACATGGGCGCGGGCCTCACCCTCAGCATTCCGCTCTTCGACAATCGCAATAAGCGCACGGCCGTTAACAGGGCGCAATTCGAGAGGCAGAGTTCGATGCTCGAATTGCAAGATAAGCAAACGGCTCTTTATTCTAATATCGAGGAATGTTGGTTGCAAGCCACCAACAACCAAAACAAGTACAAGGCAGCTAAGGTGAGTGTTGAAAGCGCGCAACAAAGCTACGACTTGCTGAACGAGCAGTTCAACCTCGGACTAAAAAACATCATCGAACTGATGACAGGTAAAAACAATCTTGTTACCGCTCAGCAAAACGAACTGCAAAGTAAGTACATGGCCATTCTTAACATCCACCTGCTTAACTTTTATAAAACGGGTGAGATAAAGTAAAGGCAGATTGGACACTTACTGCTGGCGCATTACAGATGGCTGGTTAACTTGTCACCTTGTTTACTCGTTAACCTGTTTACTTGTCTACTCGTTAACTTGTAAATTCGTTAATTTGTAAACTCATCAACTCGTCAACTTACCTACTCACAGACTCACATTTTGTCCGTTTTTCAGCATAAATTTTAACATTATGAGTGCCATTTTTATCCACCAACCGCTCACCCTACCGCAAAAAATCGATTCTCGCGAGGGTTGCTTTCGGTGCAAAAAGGGGCAGCATGTGAATGCAGGCAAAATGAATATTTATTTCAAAACACCACCATTTGCACCCATTTCGGGGCTATTTGCCGCTAAATGTAGTGCGTTTTGCCGCTAAATGCAGTGCAATATGCCGCTAAACGCAGTGCGTTTTGCTGCTAAACGCAGTGTATTTTGGTGCTAAACGCAGTGTATTTTGGTGCTAAACGCAAGGCGATTAAGCATATATATCCACTGCAATGGTATAAACAAACCCTTTTTGAGCCATGAAAAACATGGCAAAAAGGGCAAAACAACCATCAAAAAGTGGGGTTTTAGGGGCTAAAGGTAACTTTTGGGGCATAAAAAAATACGAGCTGACAACCAAACTAGAAAGGCTAAATGGTGCAAAATGCAGGCAGCCTTCTTAAAAATGGACTAAAAAAGAAACGCGATTTGCTGCATTTTGCAGCAAATCGCTTGTTTTGCAGGCTAGTTTTTCGCTAGAATGGTGTGGAGAACGACATCTGTTTTGTAAAATATATTGTAAGATTTTAAGTTGGTGAGTTTATGAGTTTTTGAGTTTCGGTGTTAGTAAATTCATTAGTTAATAAGTTTGTTAGTTTACCATTTGGTTAGTTCATGAACTTACTAACACCGAACCTCATAAACTCAAAAACTTATAAACTCACCAACTTACAAACTCAAAAACTAATCAACTCACAAACTTAAAACCTCACGTTCTATCCCATTTTTTTGTATATTTGCAGTGATTTTTAAAACGTCATATCAATGGAAACCATGCCTGCGGCACGTCCGTTAGAAACCTCTGTGCCCACTCGCGCTGCTGGTCAGCGCGACGTTTTGTCGTTAGCACTAACGCCCATGCCCCTTTTGCAAGTGGCATTTGTGGGAGTGGGTGCACGCGGACAAATGGCCGTTACGCGATGGTGCCACATCCCAAACGTGCAGATTGTAGCCGTGTGCGACGTGTCTAGGCAGGCCGCAGAAGCGGCTGCGCAACACGTTGAACAGCTAGGCCACCCACGTCCCACCGCATATTGGGGCGAAAACGCTTATCATCAGCTGTGCCAACAACAGGGATTGAACCTCGTTTATGTGTGTACCGACTGGCTTTCGCACGTGCCGATAGCCCTCCATGCCATGCACTGCGGAAAATGTGTAGCCATGGAAGTGCCTGCCGCCTTAACTCTCGACGACATTTGGCAATTGGTAGACACAGCCGAACGCACACAACAACACTGCATGATGCTTGAAAATGCGGTGTACGACCATTTTGAAATGGCCGTGCGCGAGATGGTTCGTGAGGGTTTGTTCGGCGAGGTGGTGCATGTCGAAGGCGGTTATGCACATCCCATTGGTCACCGTTGGACACCCTGGCGCATGGAATATAATCGCCTTACCTGTGGCGACGTCTATCCCACACACAGCATCGGGCCTGCCTGTCAGCTGCTAGACATCCACCGTACCGACCACTTACACTACCTCACCGCCATGCACACCGCCTCCATTCTGGGCAAGGAAGTGTATAAAGAGGTGATGGGGAAAGCCTGCGACAGCTTTGCCAACGGCGACCAAACCTCTACAATGATACGAACCATGAAGGGCAAAACAATCCTCATACAACATAACGTGATGACACCGCGCCCATATAGCCGCATGTTTCAAGTGGTTGGCACACAGGGATATGTTGCCAAATACCCCACCCCCGAAGTACTACTTAGCCCCAATGCAGCCACTAAAGTGGGCCTTGATATTGCCGAAGACAACACGCCTTTGAGTACTTTGCAAATAGAAACATTGCTCAATCGCTATGCCCCACCCTTTTCGGCCCAAACTATTAGTATGGCCAAGCAGCTCGACTCGCGCGGCGGTATGTCTTATTTTATGGATGTGCGTTTGGCGCAATGCCTGCAACAGGGCTTGCCACTAGACATGGACGTGTACGACTTAGCGGAATGGTGTTGCATTGCCGAACTCTCAAAACTATCTATCGAGCATGGGTCGATGCCCGTAATGATACCCGACTTCACACGCCGCGAAGTCTTGAGGTAAACCAACGCACTGCATTTAGCACCATTAGTACACTATACTTTCCTTATACTGAAATTCATCAAGGAAGTCCAAGTAAGACTTGTTGTGCTTTAATATTGTTCTCCACACCTTTTCTCACTCACCTTTTCTCACTCACCTTTTCTCGACCACTTATGGAGATGCGCCTACACAATGAAGTCATCTAGACTTTTCCCTCTTTCTTATCTTTTTCAGAAAAATCAGTATAAATGCGATATAGTTCCATCCCTCCCAACTGGTTTGTGTGGTATCGAACCTGTTG
>ERZ773004.29-NODE-29-length-93205-cov-6.131036_pt1 | contig 93205 bp, 72 predicted proteins | sample MGYA00580667_ERZ773004 | MGnify/ENA primary metagenome ERZ773004 (study PRJEB29015, sample SAMEA2737963) | human oral metagenome | biome: human oral; feature: human-associated habitat; material: dental | place: China | collected 2123 ... | reverse complement strand
CGGGCCCCCGTCAATTCCTTTGAGTTTCACCGTTGCCGGCGTACTCCCCAGGTGGGATGCTTAACGCTTTCGCTTGGTCACCGACCACACAGGCCGACAACGAGCATCCATCGTTTACCGCGTGGACTACCAGGGTATCTAATCCTGTTCGATACCCACGCTTTCGAGCATCAGCGTCAGTTGCGCTACAGTAAGCTGCCTTCGCAATCGGAGTTCTTCGTGATATCTAAGCATTTCACCGCTACACCACGAATTCCGCCTACTTTCGGCGCACTCAAGCCCCCCAGTTCGCGCTGCAAGTCGGATGTTGAGCACCCGCATTTCACAACACGCTTAAGGGGCGGCCTACGCTCCCTTTAAACCCAATAAATCCGGATAACGCCCGGACCTTCCGTATTACCGCGGCTGCTGGCACGGAATTAGCCGGTCCTTATTCATGCGGTACCTGCAAAAGCCCACACGTGGGCCCCTTTATCCCCGCATAAAAGCAGTTTACAACCCATAGGGCCGTCATCCTGCACGCTACTTGGCTGGTTCAGGCTTCCGCCCATTGACCAATATTCCTCACTGCTGCCTCCCGTAGGAGTCTGGACCGTGTCTCAGTTCCAGTGTGGGGGACCTTCCTCTCAGAACCCCTACCGATCGTAGCCACGGTGGGCCGTTACCCCGCCGTCAAGCTAATCGGACGCATCCCCATCCCTCACCGCTAAGCCTTTCGTCCAAATCGGATGCCGTCAATGGACAACATACGGTATTAGTCCGACTTTCGCCGGGTTATCCCGTGGTGAAGGGCAGGTTGGATACGCGTTACTCACCCGTGCGCCGGTCGCCATCAGGGGTTGCAAGCAACCCCCATGCTGCCCCGCGACTTGCATGTGTTAAGCCTGTAGCTAGCGTTCATCCTGAGCCAGGATCAAACTCTCCATTGTAAAATGTCTGCGCATCATGCTTTACCTATAAAGATAAAGAACAACGCTAAAAGTTTTATGCCTTGCGGCATTATCCCATCAGGACGAGCACCCAAATCTATCGTAGTTCCACTCACCTGTACCGGTTAACCCACGTCTTCCTTAAGAAGACAAAGGAGAACCGACGGTTCTTAATGTTCTACCCAAACGCGCCCATCCCATAAAGAACAAGCACGTCTGCTCTTGTACTACTACTGTCTATGTAAATCTTTCAATGAACTCTTTTTCAATTGCTCACGGAGAACTTCGTTCCCGAAAGCGGATGCAAAGGTAGGGCTTTTTTAAATACCACGCAAGCCTTTTTAAGAAAAATATCAACACAAACGGAAACTTTTTGTGTTTTGTTACAAAAAGAACACAAAATAAGCAGATACACATTATATATAGGCGCAAACCAACAACAACTTAAATAGTGAGCCTAACTAAGCCAATGCTCTCCAACATATCAAAGACATGCCATCGGCTGCGAACTGGCACGCAATATCGAGGCCGAACCAATGGTTTACATGACGACTGCACACAAAACAAAGGGCAGCGACAAATGGTTGGTGGGCCGTGCGCCCCATAAGTAGCAACGGGTTCTGTCGTTTCCCAACAAGGGGCGCAAGTACGAGGCCACCATTTGCACCGATGCACCAAACGCCAACTCTTATATCAAGCCCAAAGGCTATCGCATTGACTGCACTACAAGCACCTTGTACGCTCACTACAAGCATCTTGTACTCCTACTACAAGCACCTTGTACTCCTACTACAAGCACCTTGTACACCCACTACAAGCACCTTGTACACCCACTACAAGCACCTTGTACACCCACTACAAGATACCTTGTACGCCCACTACAACATAGCGGTAGTGCTTACACAAATAGTTTGTAGTAGAGGTAACGTTTAGGTTTATCCCGACGAAACAAATAAAGCTTGGGGTGAAAGGCCGTTAAAGCTTGCTTAACGCCTTAGCGATGGACAAGCGAGGAGGGCCGAAAAGAAACAATGGCAAAGGCGCATTGCTAGCTTATCGCTGCCCAATCAATATTTGTTTTGCGCAATTCTTTCAGTCTATTCCACAGCATGGCGTGTTCGGGAAGGTTGCAATCAGGGTCGCGGTCGACGATTTTTTGAGCCTCATCGCGAGCCAATTGCACCAATGCGCCATCGCGAGCGATGTTCGCAATTTTAAGGTCGAAAGCCATACCGCTTTGTTGTGTGCCTTCAAGGTCGCCAGGACCGCGCAGTTTTAAGTCGGCCTCGGCAATACGAAAGCCATCGTTGGTTTCGCACATAATGTCGATACGTTTGCGTGTTTCGGCAGAAAGGGCGCGATTGGTGACAAGTATGCAATAACTTTGGTCGGCTCCGCGCCCCACCCTACCGCGCAATTGGTGCAATTGCGACAAGCCAAACCGTTGCGCATCGAGTATCACCATCACCGAGGCGTTGGGCACATTCACCCCCACTTCGATAACCGTTGTGGCCACCAATATCTGCGTTTCGCCACTGGCAAAGCGCGCCATCTCTGCCTCTTTCTCCTTCGACTTCATCTTTCCGTGTATCTTGCTCATCTTATACTCTGGAAAAATGTCGGTCAATGCCTCGTAACCTTCCTCCAAATTCTTTAAGTCGGTCTTCTCGCTCTCCTTTATTAGCGGATAAACGACATACACTTGGCGTCCTAACCCTACCTGCTGGCGTATGCCTGCATAGAGACTCGTGGTTTGATTATCGTACTTATGCAGCGTTTGTATGGGCTTTCGTCCAGGCGGAAGTTCGTCTATCACGCTCACATCCAAGTCGCCGTAGATGGTCATGGCCAACGTTCGCGGTATAGGTGTCGCCGTCATCACCAGCACATGCGGTGGATTGTCGTTCTTACCCCATAGCTTGGCGCGTTGTTTCACGCCAAAACGGTGCTGTTCGTCTACCACGGCAAGCCCCAAATGGGCAAATTGCACGGTGTCTTCTAGCAGGGCATGCGTGCCAACCAGTATGTGTAGCTGTCCCGATGCAAGCCTTTGCAGCACGTCGGCACGGCGTTTGCCCTTAACGATGCCCGTTAGCAGCTCTGCCGTTACGCCCGTTCCCTGCAACATTTGCTGCACGGTGGCGAGGTGTTGTTCGGCTAATATTTCGGTGGGAGCCATGATGCACGCCTGAAAACCATTGTCTACGGCAATGAGCATGGACATTAACGCCACGAGGGTTTTACCCGAACCCACGTCGCCTTGTAACAAGCGGTTCATCTGTCGGCCGCTATCCATGTCCTTACGTATTTCGTGCATCACGCGTTTTTGTGCGCCCGTAAGCTCGAAAGGCAGGTTGTTGTGGTAAAAGCTGTTGAAGAATTGGCCAATCTTAGAGAAATTGTAGCCGCGATATTTGCGCCGATGGAAGTTGGCATAGCGCAAGATGTTGAGCTGAACATAAAACAACTCTTCGAACTTTAAGCGCATTTGGGCGCGCTGCAACTCATCGGTGTTATGGGGATAATGCACGCCGCGCATGGCTTGGTCGCGCGAAACAAGGTGCAAGGCATTGGTGATGAAAGGCGGAAGCGTCTCGGTCAGCGGTGCTTGCATTTGTTCGAGCAAGCCCTTAGTGAGTTTTTCCATGGCGCGCGATGTTATCCCCGACTTCTTCATTCGGTCGGTTGTGCCATAGTGGGGTTGCATACCCATCTCGGCAAGTTTTAGTTCTGTGGCCTCGTCTATGTCGGGATGGGCAAACTGGTAACGGCCTCCGTACACGCTAGGTTTGCCAAACACGATGTATTCTACCCCCACTTTGTAGGTGTTTAGCACGTATTTTGTACCCTGAAACCAAACCAAGTCGGCCACATTCCACCCATCGGTGAAGTGCGCCACAAGGCGTTTCTTACGCGGTCCCATGTCAAACTCCTCAAAGCTCAGTATGTGTCCCTTCACCTGCACGTAAGGCATATCGCCCTGCAACTGGGCAATTCGGAAGATTTGCGTTCGGTCTACGTACTTGTAGGGATAATATTCGAGCAGGTCGCCAAAGGTTTTGATGTTGAGCTCTTTACTCAAAATCTCTTTCTTTCGCGGACCAACGCCCGGCAAATACATGATGTCTTGATCTAGAATGGAGTGCATAAGGGGGTTACGTTTGTTGTGGCATGAGACTCGACAGATAAGGCCTCATGCGCGGGTCTGCCAACTCTCACGGTGTGGAAGAAGGCAGAACCAACAGGCGTTCGCACACTTCGAGGTCGAAGGGTGTGGTTATCTTGATGTTCTCTTTGTTGCCCTCAACCGTTGTTATCTGTGCGCCCAGAGCCTCAACCACCGAAGCGTCGTCGGTGAATTCCGAGCGATAAGGTTGTTGGTAGGCCCGTTTGAGCAATTGCAAGTCGAAGGTTTGCGGGGTCTGCACCAGTCGATAGGCATCGCGGTTCACCGTTTGGCTAGTGCCATCGGGCATCACTTGGCGCAATGTTTCCACCACAGGCGTTACGGGTATCACGGCTTTGGCTTGTTGTGCCACGCCAAAACATCGCTCAACAACAGCTGCCGACACCATCGGGCGCACGCCATCGTGCACCGCCACCACGCCTTGGGCATCGCTGGGAATGAGAGCCAAGCCATTGCGAACCGACTCGAAACGCGTTGTTCCACCGTCTGCCAAGAGGTAAGGCAAGCTAAAATTGTGCGTTCGGCATAGCTCGTGCCAATATGTTTGCTGGTCGCGCGGCAACACCAATACCATTTGCAGCTGCGCATCGAAGTTGTAAAAGCACTCCATTGTGCGCATCAACACGGGCTTTCCGCCAAGCAACAGAAACTGCTTAGGCACGTCGGTACCCATGCGCAGGCCTTTTCCGCCAGCAACGATGATAACATAATTCATCGCGTGCAGCGGTTAAAGGCGTTCGGCCATAAGGTGCTTGTAACGCATGGCCACCTCTATTTCGTCGGCCTTATCGCGACCAACCAACAGCGCAAGCAGCGTGTAAGCGTAAGGAAGAGCAGCGGCAGGCCCTTCGCCCGTTATGATATTTCCGTCTACCGTCACCAACTTGGCGGTATATTCTGCCCCATGCAAGGTGTGTTCCACGCCTGGATAGCAAGTGGCGCGCTTGCCTTGCAGCAAACCCAACGTGCCTAAGACCATAGGCGCAGCACAGATTGCGCCAATCTTTCGGCCCGACTCGGCCTGTCGGCGAAGTACTTCGGCCAGCCCCTTATGTTCTTTTAGATTGGTCGAACCAGGCAGTCCGCCAGGCAATAGCAAGAGGTCGGCATCGTCGAAGTTGGCGTTTTCGAACAGCATGTCGGCCTTAACGCACACGCCATTGGTCGATTCCACCATCTCGCGGCCCATAATACTCACGGTTTTCACGTCCAATCCGCCTCTTCTCAGAATGTCTACGGGAGCCAACGCCTCGATATCTTCAAATCCGTCGGCCATAAATTGATACACTTTTGCCATATCTTAAATTTGGTTTGTCGTTATTATCTTTACTGCAAAAATAGCCATTTTCGGCGTAAGCATGGCAAACAACACGCATTTTTAATGCCTTACGCCACACTTTTTACCGATTTTGGTAAGCAAATTGTGGTAATAACGCTAATTTTGTGGGCGACATTTAACAAACATATACTAAAAACTAGGCGATAAAAAAGAACGACAAACCTGTACAACACATATCGCCTTTATAAATTGAACCTATTTTATATCGCAGAGTATGGAACTTAACACATTACGCGAAACAGTAAACACCAATGGCGAATATAGTTGTGGAGACATCGGCGTGTCTGCCTCTGAGTGGCTCGAGCTATTAAAACAACCCGAAGCAAGGAAGTATCACGAGGCATTATTCTGCTTTTTGCGCGAACCAAATCAAAAAGGCTCATGTACATCAGTGGCACAAAAGTATGGGAAAAGCCTGAATTATTATAACGGCAACGTAAAAGGCTTCTCGCAATGGGTGCAAAAACGCCTAAACAGATTTCGTGTAATTGGGATTAAAGGCAGCGAAACATTCTGGCCCATCGCGATGGAAAAGGGCTGGCAAACCAAGAAAGAGTTTCTTTGGTTACTGCGCACCGAACTGACAGAAGCACTTAGAAACTTGCTGATGGAGCACCTTATCGAGGAGTTTCGCAAACATAAGCCCTTTAATGGCTATGAGGAAAGCTACAAATGGCAATTGCTTGACAACACAGAAGGGAAAGATGCGCTAGGCATTATCAGGGCACTAAAAGGGAAGAATATTGTTGCCAATGCCTACGTTGACCCCGTATTTAACGAACTCAACAAAGAAAAGCCTAGCGAACTGATTGTATGCGGAGAGCATTTGCTTGACGAAACCATCCCAATAGACAAACGTCTAGCACGCTTTAAACAAGAAATGCAAGACCTTGGGCATGAAGACTGGAAGAACTTTGCCAACGATGAGCGCACTGCATCTGCCATCTTGACTTGCGCTTACCCTGAAAAATACACGTTTTACAAATGGGAAGTGTACAAAAGGCTCTGTGAATACTTCGGCTACGACATCAATAAAAAAGGCACGAACTTCGGTAACTTCATGGAAATAATAAACAATCTCGTAGCAAAATATGGTGAAACGGTTCAACAAATCATGCTTAGCGAGATAGACAGGTATAAAAACAAACCCCTTAACCTTGCCATTCAAACATTATTTTGGTGCTTGAAAGACTTCATGCTCAAAGAAATGGACGCAGCAAAACAACACACATTCCAAACCAGCACTAACGAAGACACAGACTATTCACGTTTCGACAAGGGCGTAATTACATGGAAAAGACACAAGAACATCGTGCTTTATGGTGCGCCAGGAACAGGAAAAACCCACAGCATACCCGAATATGTCGTGAGACTTTGCTGCCCCACATTCAATGCCAACCATGCAGAGCGCAGCCAAATTGTGGCAATATACAATCAACTTAAAGAGGAAGGGCGCATCGCATTCACAACCTTTCACCAGTCGATGGACTATGAAGACTGGGTGGAAGGCCTTCGTCCCGTGGTTACTGACAACAACCAAGTGGGCTACAACATAGAATCAGGCATATTTAAACGCCTCTGCGAAAAAGCAAACGACACCAATACGCAAGAAGAGACGATACAAAATGATTTCCCCAAAAATAGTTCTACACTGCCTGATGGTGAAAATTCATCCAAGCCTTACATCATGGTTATCGATGAAATTAATCGTGGAAATGTGTCGAAAATATTTGGAGAGCTCTTGACGTTGTTGGAAGCTGACAAGCGTAAAGGTAACCCGAACGCAGAGAAAGTGGTGCTACCTTACTCGAAAGAGGCTTTTGAAGTGCCAGCCAACGTGTTTGTTATCGCAACCATGAACACTGCCGACCGTTCGTTGGGTGCATTAGACTACGCCATTAGGCGACGCTTCGCCTTCATTGCAGAAAGGCCTTACGCCCTAGATAACGAAGGGTTTGACCGCGACTTATTCAAGCAAGTAAGCCAACTCTTTATCAACAACTTCGACGAATACGAGAAAAGCAATTTCGATTCTACGTTTAAGCTGCAAGCGGCAGACACACTTTCGGCCGATTATAAGCCTGAAGAGGTGTGGATTGGCCACAGTTACTTCTTGATGCTCGATGAAAATGGCGAAGATTTCACCAACGACCGCATACTATATGAAATAACACCGCTCTTGGAAGAGTACATACGAGACGGCATTCTAACTACTGACGCGCAAGCAACGATAGATGAACTATACGACAGGGCTATAAAATGACGACAGTGTTACAACTCAACGAGCAGCTGAAGGAAGACTCTCTTCTCAACCAAAGCTATGCCGAGACTTTGTTGCCATACATAGCGGATGGTGGAGAAAAAGAGTTCAAAGTAAGTGATGACAAACAAGACGCTGACTTCTACCTTAAACTTAGGCGTAAGGGTAACGACATTCTTGCCACGGGTTCTTACTTCGTAGGGGTGGATTGGGTGAAAGAAAACGAGCTCGCGATACAGGTTAGTCCGAAGATGAACAGCGATTTCGAGATAGATTATGTGCGAATGCTTAACGAGGCACTCTGTGATAAGGAAAACCTGAACCATCTGCAACAACTCGTAACAATATCTTTTCACAAGCCCGCAATACCAATTAGCCAGCAGCAAGACTTGTTAAGCATCTTCCTTATTACCGAATATCTTAGCGTTTTAAGGCGAATAGCGACTAAAGGTCTGCGAAAAAGCTACTACATGGTTGAAGAAAATCTCAACAATAAGATAAAAGGGCGATGTCTTGTGGCACGTAACGTGAAACAAAACCTTAGCAAAGGGCGCGTAACAAACAACTTTTGTCGTTACCAAGTATATGGCATCGACTCGTGCGAGAACCGCATCCTTAAACGCGCTTTGAGGTTTTGTGCCAAACAATTAGAGGTTTATAGGCATGCCTTCGATACTTCCACACTCGACAACATTGTCCGTTTTGTAAAACCACACTTCGATAACGTGGGCGAAGAAGTTACCACAAAGGCCATACAAACCTTTAAAGGCAACCCAATTTTTAAAGAACATAGTACAGCCGTAGAACTTGCCCAACTTCTAATTCGCCGTTACAGCTACGACATTACCCTTGCTGGCAACCACCAAATAACAACTCCACCGTTCTGGATAGACATGAGCAAACTGTTCGAATTGTATGTGTTTCACCATCTCAGGCTGGTATTTACAGGCAAAAACGAAGTTTGTTATCACCCCAAGGCACATCGTCAAGAGCTCGATTATCTGTTAAAGCCTTGCCATTGGCCCGAACCTTACGTTGTTGACACCAAATACAAACCACGTTACAAGGGCATGACAGGCATAGACAAGGATGACGCAAGGCAGGTGGCTGGTTACGCAAGACTGCAGAAGATATATGACATGCTGAAGCTAGATGCCGAAAATGCACTGCCTATCAAGTGCCTCATCGTCTACCCCGACCAAGAACAACAAGAGCGTTTCACATTCACAGACACAGAAGAACCAACGTTCGAAAAAGTGAAAGATTACATAAGGTTCTACAAAATAGGGATTAGATTACCCGTAATTCAATGCAATTTATCCCCAAAGGCATACTAAAAACCTCAACAAACACCCCAAAAGGTTTGCCGTATTGGAAAGAATGTCTTATTTTTGCAACATGAATGGATATGAAGGGAATGAGCATCGCCTACGAAGACAAAGCGAAGGCCACAGCCCTACCCACGCTCACCACCTCAAAAACAACGATGACGAACGCTTTGAAAACATACGGATGGCTCGCAATAGCGGCACTATGGCCCACGGGAAACCTTGCGGCGCAGACTTTCAGCATCGAGACGGTGAACGATAGTCTGAACTATCTCACGCTGAAAACCGACTCGACAACCGACAAATGGCCGCTACCCTACCCCGTTTACCGATTAGATACGGCCGACGTTAACGGAGACGGGCGAACAGAAGCACTGGTGGGCGTGATTAAAAGCACTCGTTTCTATCCGCAAAAAGGGCGCAGGCTCTTTGTGTTTAAGAACTATAAGAACCGCGTTCGGGCCATGTGGATGGGCTCAAAGTTAGGCGGAATACTGCAAGATTTCCGCTTTGTGGATGGCGTTGTGCGGAGTCTAGAAACCACCACTAAGGGGCAGTACGTAGTGGCCGAATACCGTTGGCAAGGCTTTGGGTTCGGGTTCGTGAGGTTCTTGGCTGTGAAGGTGGGCCGAGAAGAGGCCTTGAAGGCGTTTAGCCAATAGCTTTTCGCGAAAAAAGGAACACCCAACAATCCGCACAACACAGACATATAAAACAAGGATAAAGGCTAACATGTGCCATGCAAATGCCAACAAGCACGGTGGCACACCTTTATATATAGGGCGGTAAGCGCGCCCGAAAAACAATAGAGACAACCGCCTTGGGGCAGTACGGGCAAGCAAAACGAACACCAAATGCCGCCATCTGCCCCTCGTCAAGTAACAATTAAATTCCAAATCCGATGTGCACATAGCCCCAACAAGGCAATGGCGCGCACATCATAAACATTAAATATCAAATGAAAAGAACCCTACTACTAATCGCATTCGCCGCCATAGGGGCGTTACTCTATGCCGACGACAACCCTAAGCCTGTGATTTTACCTGGTAAGGGCAAACTGAATGTGGAGAGTTTCAACAAAGAAGTGAACCTCAAAACCAACCTCTCGAAACTGTCGCTCGCCGAACTGCGCGTGCTTAAAAACGCATTTAAAGCCCGCGAAGGCTTTATATTTAAAGAAGCCGACCTGCGCAGCATCTACGCACAGACATCGTGGTACGACTCGTTGATGTGGATGCGCTCGGACAACGAGAACGAACCGCTAGACGACAGCAACCCTAACGACTGGGGACAAAGGCAACCAAAGCTGAGCAAAGCCGAACAAGACTTTCTTAAAAGGATTGAACAGCAAGAGAACAAAATCCTGAACAGCAAGCAGAAACTGCCCAAAGGGCAGATTGTTAACCTCGACCTGCTGCTCAATCCCTATCAACTAGACGACTTCGACCCAAAACTGCACAGTGCCATCAGCCGCAATGGGTTTGCCATTGTGCCCGACAATTTGGAACAATTGTTCCACGTTTACGAGAAGAACGACTACTCCAACTTTCCCAGCTTTGTAACAACCGACCTTTACTTGCAGCTTTTCCACTTCTATTTCGACAACATTCTGCGCGATGCCGAAGAGAAAAAGCTCGATGCACTAGTGAAAGCCTTCTCGCTAAGCATGTTTAATCGCATGACCAAACTCGTAACCACGCCCTCAACAGGCAAGCAAACCAAGGCTGCAGCAGCCTTCTGCCAAGCCTATTTTGCCGTGGCCTTGGCACTTACGACGGGCAAAACGCCTGCTGGGGTGAGTGCCGCCTACAAGTCGCAAGTGGCATCCGAGATTAAGAAGGTGATGAATTCAGAAAACGAAATCTCACCTTTCTTGGGCTATACACAGGTGAAATATCCCTATTCGCTATATCGGCCACGCGGCCATTACAGCCGTTCCGAACGCATCAAACGCTATTTCCGCACCATGATGTGGCTACAAAGCGTGCCATTTGGCACCGACAAGCCCGACCAACTGAAACGTGCCTTGCTCATTGCCCACACCATTGGCAGCGACCCACAGATGAAACGCACCTACAACAGCATGTTCGACCCCATCACTTTCCTCTTCGGCGAACCCGACAACATCACCATCATGCAGGTTTACGACCTGATGAAGGGCCAAACGCCAGAGAAAATATTCACCAATGAGAAGCTGATGACCGACATCGCCAAACGCATTGACGAAGTGGGAGAAAAGCAAACGCGCATCCGTCCCAAGTTCGAACTAACCTCGCGCAACAAGATTAACCTCATGCCCCAACGCTATATGCCCGACGCAGAGGTGCTGAACGAGATGATTGACGCCACAAACAATGTCACCAAGCGCGACGTTCCAAGTGGGCTCGACGTGTTTGCGGCCATTGGTTGTTCGGCTGCCGAACGCATTTTATTGAAAGAACAGCAAGAAGACAAACGCTGGGAAGGCTTTGTGCCTACGCTCCAAACCATGAAACTACGCATGTCGGAGATTGCTTGGACCACCACCGTGGCCAACAGATGGGTGGATGCCTTGGCCGAAATGAACAAGCCTGTGGCTGGTGCACCATACTTTATGCTCACGCCACAATGGGAAAAGAAAAACCTGAACACGGCACTAGCCTCGTGGGCAGAACTGAAACACGATGCCATCCTATACGCCAAGCAACCAATGGGAGCCGAATGCGGTTCTGGCGGTCCACCCGATCCCATCGTAAAAGGCTATGTTGAGCCCAACATTCCCTTCTGGAAGAAGGCTGTAGAGCTGGTTTCGCAGATTGAAAGGGTGTTTAAACAATACAAGTTAAACACGCCTAAGATGGATGCTACCACAGCAAGCGTGAAGGAAACTGCTGAATTTCTGCTACAAGTAAGTCAGAAAGAGCTGTCGCCAAACCCCATCCTCACCGACGAGGAATATAACGCTATCGAAATCATTGGTTCGACAATAGAAAACATTTCGCTTGACTTGGTTAGACAAGACGACCAAAATCTCGATGGATGGGACAACGTGGAAGGTGCCGACAAGAGTGTGGCTGTAATTGCCGACGTATATACTGCCAACGCACTGAACAACCCTAACCACTCCATTCTATACGAGGGCACAGGGCCTGCCTATACCATCTACGTGGCTGTGCCTATTGGCAACGAGCTCTACTTGATGCGCGGTGCGGTGCTGTCTTATCGCGAACTGAAACAGTCTACCGACCAACAGCGGCTCACCGACGAGGAATGGCAAGAGAAACTCAAAACCAAACCGTATCTGGGCGTGCCTAAATGGATGGACGAAATAATGGTTCCGCTAGACAATCTGCCCAAAGATAACGAAGAAGTGTTTTATAGTTCGGGATGTTAAAGTAAGGAGTTAAGGAGTTAAGGAGTTAAGGAGTAAGTAGTAAGAAGTAAGTAGTGAGGAGTAAGAAGTATGTAGTAAGAAGTATGTAGTAAGAAGTATGTAGTAAGAAGTATGTAGTAAGGAGTTAAGTAGTATGTAGCAAAGAGTAAGTGGTAAGCGATAAAGCCAAATGCCTATCTTCTGTGCTATGGCACACTATTTTACTCGTCAACTCATAAACTCACACAATTCATAAACTCACACAATTCATAAACTCACACAACTCATAAACTCACACAACTCATAAACTCACACAACTCATAAACTCATAAACTCACAAACTTATAAACTCATAAACTCACAAACTTCCCAACACAATACATGACCACAAAACCCGTTAAACATCCAAGAAACGCGCCCCATACATCCTTCCATGTTATGGGGTGCGCATTCTTTGCACACGCCGCGGCATATTGCCGCGGCGTGGTTCTTGCCTTATGTCTTGCCCTCATGTGCGCAGAAAACGTATGGGCCCAGAAGGCCGACACGCTATCCGTGGTGTTTACTGGCGATGTATTGCTCGACCGCGGCGTGCGCAAGCGCATCGAATACTTAGGTTTAAACAACCTCATTGGGCCAAAACTACAACACATCTTTAACCAATCGCGTTCCGTTGTGGGCAATTTAGAATGTCCGGCAACCAAGATTAAACAACCCGTTTTTAAGCGTTTCGTGTTCAGGGGCGAACCCGAATGGCTCACCACGCTAGCCAAACATGGTTTCACCCACCTCAACTTGGCCAACAACCACAGCATAGATCAAGGGCGCGAGGCACTGTTAGACACGCGCAAGAACATAGAACAGGCGGGTATCACCCACTTCGGGGCAGGTCGCAACATGGCCGAGGCCGCCCAACCCCTGCTGCTGGCCACCCATCCACGGCCCGTTTACATCCTCGCCTCATTGCGATTGCCACTCGAAAACTACGCTTATCTGCCCGCCAAGCCCTGCGTTAGTCAAGAGCCACTAGACACATTGGTGGCTCGCATCAAGCGTTTGCGCCATAACGAGCCCAACGCCTACATCGTGGTAAGCCTGCATTGGGGCATCGAACACCAGCTTACGCCCACTGCTCAGCAGCGTAGACAAGCGCGTCTACTGATAGATGCAGGTGCCAACATCCTCGTTTGCCACCACACCCATACGCTCCAATCCATCGAACAATATAAGGGTTGCCCCATTTATTACAGCATCGGCAACTTTATTTTCGACCAAACCAAACCCATCAACACCCGCGCCTGCGTGGTTAGGGTGGTACTTACAGCTAACGATGCACACGTAGAAACCATTCCGATAGAAATAAACGGATGTGTGCCAGAAGTGTATCAGTTGACGAATTAACCAGTTGACGAATTAACCAGTTGACGAGTTAACCATGTACGCTTACTACTGCCAGCACGAACGGTTGCAAGTCATGCTGCTCACGGTCAACGGAGACAGCAAAATGGGAACGCAGAAGTAATCTGTCATTGACAGGCAGTTTTCAGCTTATGGATAATACATTGAATAACTTCCGCCTAGTTACTTTTTGATACACAACCACGTTTTTTCGCAGACAATTGGGGTAGAATTTTGGATTTTATCGTATCTTCTTCCAGCATTTTGTGCATGAACAGCGTGTTTATCTTGGCTTTACAGCATAAAGACAATAGCCTCCTCTCAAGTTATGGAATCATTAAACCCAAATCGGTCATTGCATATTAAACCCTAATGTATAATGAAACATCGTGCAAACGACATCGCAAATGCGGGTTCAAAGCCTATTGACCTGTCCAGATTTGGATGTAAAGGTATGGGGGCAGGACATTAGAGAATATCTTATGACAAATGACCGAATGGCCTTATTCCACACCTTGACGAAGTAAACTAATACAAAATTATAAATTAGCGTTTAATATACAATGCCCGATTGGGGTTTATTGGTTAACGCGATTTTCTTTTAACTCCCCATCATAATCCTTACAATCTAGAATAGGATTATTTTGGAGAGATTTTATACGCTTGACTTTCAATGAAGTTGATTTAGAAAAACCATTGTTATACGTTATTATAACGTATCGAGAATTGGCATTTTTAATATATACACTGTGCCAAAAATATCTATCTTGCATATTACTTGCCAATTGATGGATGTTTATCTTGTGTATATGAGCATTCTTTAAATCTATTAATAAAATAGTCCCATCATCCTGATTATTATTAATCTGAAGACATAATAATAGTTCCTCTTTCATATGGTAAGCAATTCTATTTTGCATATTTTCTCCACATAAGATAAGACATTTCCCATGAAAAAAATCAATGCCTGTTTTTTTGTTGTACAACTCTATCCCCTGTATACTATTTGCTATGAAATAGGTTATGCAGAAATAATTTGTAAAGTCTATCCCCTCATAACGGGAATTATATTTTCTCCACAAAACAGTGTCATTCATGTATATCTGATTTTCGGTGATGATATTCTTCATAGAATTACCATGCTTCAAAAAGAAATGCAATAAGGAATCTCCTTTTTGGTTTGTAATGTTCAATTCATAGCCTTTTTTCAGCATATAATTCTCTTCTATTTTATTTTGTGCACATATACTTATTGGCATGAAAAATAAAAAGGAGAGAGAATATAATATGTATATATTTTTTCTTTTCATCCTTAATTTCGCAACTAAATACGTAATTTATTGTTAATACATTTTATAAGCCTTTGATGAACAATAAGTTCCTCGGACATTTGCTATCTGTAGAATTTTCACTAATTGTATGGTACGAAAATATCGTAAATTTCTACGTAGCATCACAAAGATAGCAATAAAATATGAGAACATCGTTCCTCATGGTGGTGTTTTTTTATGTGATGAACGGATTGGAACAGTTGCGGAATCAAGAAAACTCAAAAACTTAAATTATTATTTTTTATTTTACAACATCGCACTAAATTTCACTCCGTTCTAGCGAAAAAACAGGTTGTAAAGTAGGTAATTTGCCACTATTTCTTGCCTTTCACACCTTCCTCTTTGTCTATTTTTAAGAACAAAACCTGCATTTTGCACCATTTTGCCTTTCTATTTTGGTTGCCACCTCATATTTTTTTATGCCCAATTACCCGCTTTTTACCCCTAAGATCCCACTTTTTAACAACGATTTCGCCCTTTTCCACCACGTTTTCATAGCTCGGAAGGGTTTTGTTTATACCATTTGCGGCGGAAATTTATGCTTTTCGGCTCGCATTTAGCGGCATTTTACCTTGCGTTTTGCACCAAAATGACTTGCGTTTTGCACCAAAACGCACTGCATTTAGCACCAAAACGCACTCCGTTTAGCACCAAAACGCACTCCATTTAGCGGCATATTGCACTGTATTTAGCAGCAAATAGCCCAATAAATGCTGCAAATGGCACTCGTTTGAAATAAATATTCATTTTACTGCATTCACTGGCTACCCCTTTTTTGCATCAAAACAAACCTTCGCGAGAATCGATTTTTTGGAGCAAGGTGAACGATTGGTGGACAAAAAGGGCAGTCATAATGTTAAAATTCACACTGAAAAGTTGACAATATTTCAGGCTGACGGGTTGACAAGTTAACAAGAGGGCAAGTGGATAAGTGAACGAGTTAATCGTTCGTCTTTCGTGTTTTGGCATAAATACGTCCATTTTTGACATAAGAACATAAGAAACATAAAAGTAGTCGTCTTGACTCTCTCCTCATTATGTGCTACTGGTAAGATGTTTTCAACTTGTAGAGAATGTATTGAATGGCTTACACCAAACCGCTGTTTAAGACTTACAACCACGTTTTGCCACAGAACAAATGGGGCAGAAATTCAGATTTTATCTTATCTTTGTTCAGTACTCCGTGCCAGTTGTTGTGTTTATCTGTTGTTAAGCCTGTGAGTTTGTAAGCTATTATGCCTATGAGTTTTCAAGCTTATAAGCTTGTGGATTTGAGAACTTATAGGTTAACGAGTTAGCCAATCTAGCACCAATCGCAAGTCTACCAAAAGCAAAGCACCTTTCCCCATCAAAGCATTTTTCTACAATACATTAGTCAATTATTCTTTTTTTATTATTACTTTTGCAGCATCACACAAACATATCTACTCTACGACCAACACGCAAACGACACAATCTGCTAGGCAGCAACGCCTTTTGCAACTAACAACAACGTGTTAGCACTGGATGAAATGAACTAAAATATTAAGCTAAATCTTTAAACAATGACAATTAACCTATCAAAAAGCAAGCCTCAAAAGGTTATTGCTACGGCCCTTCTGCTATATGGCAGCATGGGTTTGCAGGCGCATGCGCTTACGGTTGGCACGGCCAATGGCCTTTCTAACCAACAAGCATCTGGCATGCCTGCTGGTTCGCCAACCACATTAAGCACAACCGAACGCCACCCCACCATCGTCGCCAACCTACAAACAGGCAAGCAAGTGCGGGTGAAAGGCCATGTGGCCGATGCCAATGGCGAGCCCATCGTGGGTGCAACGGTGACACAACGCGGCACCAAAAACGCCACCATCACCGACATCGACGGAAACTTTACCATCGAAGTGCCAGCACAAAGCGAACTAACCGTGAGCTATATCGGCTTTGCCGACCAAACGGTGAAGGCCGCTCAGGATGTGAACATCGTGATGAAAGCCAACGAAGAATCGCTAGACGAAGTGGTGGTGGTTGGTTATGGCGTGCAAAAAAAGGTGAACCTAACGGGTGCCGTGTCGGCCGTTAAGGGCGACGAATTGCAGATGCGCCCCATCACCGACGCCTCGCAAGGCTTGCAGGGCATGGTGCCTGGCCTGCTTGTTACCAACAACAAGGCTGGCCGACCTGGTGCAACGGGTACGCTAAGCCTTCGCGGACAGGGCAACCTATCGGGAACTGGTCATCCATACGTGCTGGTAGACGGTATCGAAATGAGTCTATCCGACGTTAATCCCAACGACATCGAAAGTATCTCGGTGCTTAAAGATGCCGCTGCTTGCGCCATCTACGGTGCTCGTGCCGCCTATGGCGTTATCTTAGTAACGACAAAGAAGGGGGCCGAGGGCAAACTGCACGTTAGCTATCAAGGCTCCGTGGGATGGTCGTCGCCAACGGTTCTGCCCAAGATGGCTAATGCCTTAGAGTTCGCCCACTTCTGGAACGACGGCGTTACCAATGCCGGTTCGTCGCGCCTTTATAGCGCAGAGAAGCTGGAAAAGCTTAGGCAGTACATGGAAAACCCCGAAAGTGTGAACCCTTGGTATGAGCTGCCGGCCAACGCCAACATGAACCCCGCCTTCGAGAACTCTGAAAGCGGGGTGGGAAACGTAGACTACTTTAAGCTGCACTACAAAAACAGCGCCTTTAAACAGCAACACAACCTAAGCTTTAGCGGCGGAACTAAAGCCGCACAATATTATATATCGGGCGGATATCTTGAAGAAGACGGTATTCTTCGCTATGCCGACATCAACTATAAGCGCATGAATGTGGCCTCGACCATTAGCTCGCAGATTACGCCGTGGATGAAAATGAAGTTTGGTTTGAAGTTCCGCCACTCGCTAGACAAGACACCCTTCGGCAGTGGTGCAATCGCCGATGGGTTCTTCCACTCGCTGGCGCGTTTCCGTCCTACAGTTTCGGTGGTAGACCCCAACGGACATTTCACCGAACTTTCAATGATTCCCTATTTGCAAAGTGGCACATACACCCGCACCAAACAAGACCTGATGAACCTCAGCGGTGGCTTAGAGTTCAATCCCTTCAAGGGTTTCAACATCTACTTAGACTATACTTACAAGCTCTCCAACTGGTCGTATCAGGCCAAGAGCGTGGCTCCGCTCATCTATGGGGCCGATGGCGTAAGCACGACAAAGGGCGTTCGCAGCGAGCTAGGCATATCGGCGCAAGGCGGTTTTACGCGTGCCGAGAGCCATACACGCTACCAAAACATCAGTCTTTACGGCAATTACATGTTCTCGTTGTTCGACGCCCACAACATTACGCTTATGGGTGGCTACCAAGAAGAAGACAACGACTACGACTATCTCTACAATGCCATAACGGGAATTTACTCTACCACCAACCCAAACGTGGGTATGGGAACGGGCGACAGACCTGTAACCGACACGCGTAACGGATGGGCCACGCGCGGTTTCTTCGGTAGGATAAACTACGATTACAAAGGTCGCTACCTCGTTGAGTTCAACGGACGCTACGATGGCTCATCGCGTTTCTTGCCCGAACACCGTTGGGGTTGGTTCCCCTCTGTGTCGGTGGGCTGGAATATCACGCAAGAGAAGTTCATGGAACCAATCACCAGCACGCTCTCTCACCTTAAACTGCGCATGTCTTACGGTCGTTTGGGCAACCAGTCGGGTGCAGCACTCTACACTTTTGCCTCTATCATGGAACTAAGCGATGGTCTTGGCAGCTACATCTTCCCCGAAGGACGCCGCATGCACATCAATGCGCCAGCCGTGATAAACAGCGCCACCACATGGGAAAAGGTAAACAGCAAAAACATCGGACTAGACTTTGGCCTGCTGGGCAATGCCCTTACGGGTAGTTTCGACCTCTTTGAGCGCAACACCAGCGACATGCTTGGCCCAAGTGTAGACTATCCCGACTACTTCGGAGCAAAAGCTCCGCAAACCAACAACGCCTCGTTGCGCGACCGCGGATGGGAACTAACGCTGAACTATCGCGGAAAAATAGGTCGCGACATCGACTTCCAACTGGGCGGTTCGCTGTCTGACGCATCGGCCGTTGTTACCGAATACGCCAACCCAACGGGCAACAACCCCGCAGGAAGTTGGTACAAGGGCAGGCGCGTTGGCGAAATATGGGGCTATCGCGTAGATGGCATCATACAAACACAGGCCGAAGCCGACCAATATAACAGCACATACAACACCTCGTACTTTACAACCAAGCCCTGGGAACCAGGCGACTTGAAGTTCAGAGACCTTAACGGCGACAAGAACATTAACAACGGCAAGAACGTTTTGGGCGACATGGGCGACGTGGAGGTTATCGGCAACACCACACCCCGCTATCAATACACCATCAATGGTATGATTAGCTGGAAGGGGTTGAGCCTTAGCTTGATGTTCCAAGGTGTGGGTAAGCGCGACTGGAACCCTGCGGGCAACATTTACTTCTGGGGTTCGGGCCCTTATGCACAAGTAACCGTGTTCAAAGAACACCTTGATTACTGGACAAAAGACAACCCCAACGCCTACTATCCACGGCCTTACATCAACACGGCAGGTGCTGTGGGCGCGTATAGTGCAAAAACCTTGCGCCATACAACCGACCGTTATCTGCAAAGCGCAGCCTATTGCAGGCTCAAAAACATAACGCTCAGCTACATCCTACCCAAACATTGGGTGAAGAAAGCCAACCTCGAACAGGTGCGCGTGTTCTTCTCTGGCGAGAACTTGCTTACCTTTACCAAACTTAAAGGCATGTTCGACCCCGAAGGAGTGTTTACCCAAAACGACTATAACAAGGAAGGTGGCAAGAACTATCCCATGAATAAGGTGGTGTCGTTTGGACTTACCGTCAACTTATAACTAAAATATACGAAAGATGAAACTTACACATTATATATATATAGGAGCGTTAACGCTTTCCCTTTCGAGCTGTTTCGACCTCAACAAAGAACCCGAAGGCGTGCTTTCTACCGTTAAGCCGTTTACGGGCGTTGGCGAGATAACGAGCTATCTCGACCAGTTCTACGAGAAGGGTGTACGCGAACAGGGATTTAACTGGACGGGAGCGTACATTGCCAGCGGCGACTTGATAAGCGACAACATGTCGACCAGTGCCATCAACACGCGCTTAAACGGCGACCTAACCCTTGCCAGTGCAGGAAAATTAGATGCCTATACCCAAATTCGCAACGTCAACTTCTTGCTCAACAACCTAGGCAATTGCGATGAAAAGGGCTCTGCACGCTACAAGCAATGCGTGGGCGAGGCACACTATTTCAAGGCTTGGTTCTACTATACGCTGTTTAAAAGCTACGGTCAACTTACGTGGTTAGATGCCCCCCTAGACCCCAATAAAGACCAAATGCAATTGCCACGAGCCAACCGAACGGTGATTGCAGACAGCATTCTATCTGAACTAGACAAGGCCATTGCCAACCTTAACGAGCAAAACAGCGCGGCATCGATGCGCGTTCATCGTGATGTGGCTCGCGCCTTAAAGGCCGAAGTGGCCCTATACGAGGCCACTTGGGAGAAATACCACAAAGCAAAGAACGACCCCTTCTTCGACCCTACCGTTACGTCCGACAAGATTTCGGACTACCTGAACCAATGTGTTGAGGCCTGCAAGGCCATCATCGACCGTAACGTGTGGGCCATCTACACCACCAACAACGCGCTGAACGACTATCGACAGCTGTTTCAAACCGAAGACCTTTCTAACAACAAGGAAGTGCTTTGGTTTAAACGCTACGATGGAACGAACATCGGAAACAACGTAGACCGCTACCTAAACAAGGGCGGAGGAAGTGCCGGCATAACGGCATCGCTGGTAGACGACTACCTAACCATCGACGGGCAACCCTTTATTGGCACGGCTAAGACCGATGCGAAGAAGGTTTTTGGCGACGAACTTAAACCCACCTTGCGCGACCCGCGCCTATCGCAAACGGTGTGTATGCCGGGTCAACAGCTGCGCCCTGACGAAGGTCCGTACAAGCTTCCACCGCTAACGGGGGCGAGCTACCACAAAAACGAAACGGGCTACTCCATACTCAAGCACGTGCAAATCGACTTCAAGGGAAGCCTAGATGCCGAATTTCGTGGCAGCACACCAGGCATTCAGTTCAGGTTTGCAGAGGTTTTGCTCAACTATGCCGAAGCGTTGGCCGAACTGGATGGTGCAGCAAATGCCGCAAAGATTGTGCAACTGGTAAGTCCCTTGCGCAAACGCGTGGGCATGCCCGATATGGATTTCGACCGCGAATACAACACATCGGCCGACTATCCTTTCCATGCGCTCGACAAATACTTGCAAGCCGTTAGGCGCGAAAGGCGCGTTGAGCTGGCCATTGAGGGCAAACGCTTCGACGACATCATGCGTTGGGCTGCCGCTCAAGAGCTCATCGTGGGTCAACGAGCCGTTGGCGCACTTTTCGTGGGCAGCAATTTGGAGAACAATGCCGCATATGGTGGAAAGCTAGTTTACGACCAAGCCACGGGCAACAACCTCTACTTAACGGGCAAACCAGGCGACGCCCTACGCTATATTCTGCCTAGTAACCCTGCGGGAAACGAGCAAGGTTGGCACTTTAACCCCGCTCGCGACTACTTGCTACCCATCGCACCACGTATGCTTAACCTCACCGAGAATCAGTGGAAACAAAATCCTGGATGGGAATAGCAAATGAAATAGTTAACGAGTAGACAAGTTAACAAGTAGACAAGTTAATCAGTGAACGAGTTGACAAATTAATCAGTGAACGAGTTGGCAAGTTAATCAGTAGACAAGTTGGCAAGTGAACCATCGAACGAGTTGACAAGTTAAACTGTAGACAAGTTGACAAGTGAACAAGTTAACGCGTAGACTAATAATTAAAACAACAAAGCATCTCACTCCCCTCTCCCCTTGGAGAGGGGTTGGGGGTGAGGCCTTTCCTTCACCTCTTTCCCTTAAAGAGGGGGTTGGGGGTGAGGCCTTTTCACCTCTTTCCTTTAAAGAGGGGTTGGGGGTGAGGCCCTTATAACAACAAATCCAATGAACAGAAACCTCTCTCTTTCCCTAACGGGAGCGGCATTACTTGCACCAATGGCCAACGCCACGGCCCAAACCAAGCAAGTTAAGCACAAGAAGCCCATGAATATCGTGTATATCATGAGCGACGACCACTCGTATCAAACTATCAGCGCATACGACAAGCGGTTTATCGAAACGCCAAATATCGACTGGATTGCCAACAATGGCGTGCGATTTACCAACAGCTATGTGGCCAATTCGCTTAGCGGACCATCGCGCGCTTGCATGCTTACGGGCAAACACAGTCATGCCAACGGCTTTACAGACAACACAAAGACCTTCGACGGAAGCCAACAAACCTATCCTAAGCTGCTGCAAAAGGCGGGATACCAAACGGCAATGATTGGCAAATGGCACCTTACCTCAGACCCAACAGGCTTTAATTATTGGGACATTCTTATTGGGCAAGGCGACTATTACAACCCCGATTTCAAGTGCAACGGCCAAAAAACGAAACGGCCAGGCTATGTAACCAACGTCATTACCGACGTTGCGCTCGACTGGCTAGAAAACAAACGCGATAAGGATAAGCCTTTCTGCCTGCTACTTCACCACAAGGCACCACATCGTGTGTGGGACCCCGACACCTGCGACCTCGACCTTTACAACGACCGCACCTATCCCTTGCCTGCCACTTTCTACGACAACTACGAAGGCCGACAGGCTGCCGCCAAGCAGAAAATGAGCATCATAAAGGATATGGACATCGTTTACGACCTGAAAATGGCCGACAGAGAGAACGAAATTCACTCGAACAAGTGGCTCGAAAAATGGGGAAGGGAGGCTCGGTTGCGCATGTCGCCATCGCAAAGAGAACAATGGGACAAGCATTACGACCCCATTATCAAGAAGTTTAAGGAAGACAAACTTACGGGAAAAGCACTTGCCGAATGGAAGTATCAACGCTACATGCACGACTACATGCGCGTTATCCATAGCGTAGACCGCAACGTGGGCAGGGTTATCGACTATCTTCGCAAACACAATTTGCTAGACAACACGCTCATCGTTTACACTTCCGACCAAGGCTTTTACATGGGCGAGCATGGCTGGTTCGACAAGCGGTTCATGTACGAAGAGTCGTTCCGCACGCCGTTGTTGATGTATATGCCAGGTGGAAAGCGCGGCGACATCACCGAAATGGTGCAAAATATCGACTACGCCCCAACCTTCTTGCAGCTTGCCGGCGTACAAGTGCCCAAGGATATACAAGGCGTGTCGATGCTGCCCCTGCTCAAAGGCAAGCGCGTGCCGTGGCGAAAGTCGCTCTATTATCATTATTATGAGTTCCCCGACGAGCACAATGTGTGCAGGCACTACGGCGTAAAAGACCAACGCTATGTACTGATACACTTCTACGACGACATCAACGCATGGGAACTTTACGACCTCAAAACCGACCCGTCGCAGCTTAACAACATCTACGGTAGGCCAGGAACAGAAACCATTACGCGCAATCTGAAAAAAGAATTGCTACGCCTACAAGAGCAATACAACGACCCGATAAGGCATAAAATGGTGAAAGAGTGAGAAAAAGACAGCCCAATCAAATCGTTAACAAGTAAACTTTGGCGGTTTATCAACTCGTTGAGCCGTCTACTTGTCGACGGGTTAACTCGTCAACTCATCATCTAAGCCAAGCCCACATCCCCCTTTTACCGCTTGGAGAGGGGGCTGTGGGTATGGCTATTTAGGCTTATCGGTCTGAGTGTTAAGCCACGTTCCACCCCCTGCAACTTTTACCTTCCAAAGAGATAACCAATCACAACACGTTCTCTCTTCTTTTTTCTTAACGTGCATCCAACGCGTTTTAAGGAGCAAACAATCACGGTAAACATTTCCCACAACAAGCGTAACGTTCCTTGTAACCCTGCTAGAAATAATTAAAAAGCGGAAGCCTGAACTGCAAAAGCAACGAAAAGGCGAAAAGGAGAAAACAAAATAGGCACTTTAAAGCAATTAATACAACAGAAAAACCCTTTCTTTTCGCACGTTCTGCATGAATATACAGCGCAAGAACAACGCCCAAACAACATCCTTAATAATGTTAACGCGCCTATATTTATGTCCAAGCAAGAGTAACAAACGTTAATTAAACTTAACCGAAAACATTACAAACACACCCCTCTTCCACGTGCTACAAAGGGATTAATGGAACTGACCACATGTTGTTAAACATGTTAATCAATACTGAAAAAATAGCGGAATATGCTCGTATTATATAAAAATTCGCTATATTTGCATCGTCTTTTGACAAACACCTATCATCAACCATGCAAAAAATGGTTTAACAAGCGAATGTAAATACCATTATTATTTCGCCTACGTTGTACCTAAAAAAAGTAAAATGAGACTGAAAAGAACAATTAAAACGATTGCTTTTACAGCATTTCTCTCTATGTGCGCCACACCATTGGCTGCGCAAGACCTACTCGCTAGACAAGCTCCAGTCGACCGAAAGATGAAATCGGTAGACACACTTGCCCTACAAAGCATCCTAAGAAGAGAGGCGGCACAATCGCCAGCAGCGAACCTTTACGAGTCGTGGGACAACACACGCACCCATCACGTAACGGCTTTGCCCGACTCTTTCCTCATCAACCTGCGTCATTTCTGCATGCCAACACCCAGCCGAGTTGTAACTAGTAACTTCGGAAGTCGTTGGGGCCGCCAACATAAAGGCTTAGATATAAAGGTTTATATTGGCGACACCATACGCGCAGCATTCTCTGGCAAGGTGCGCATCGTGAAATACGAGGCTGCGGGATACGGAAAGTATATCGTAATTAGGCATCCCAACGGATTGGAAACCATATATGGACACCTATCAAAACAATTGGTAACAGAAAACGAAGACGTTAGGGCGGGCGACCCCATTGGACTTGGTGGAAACACCGGTCGTAGTACGGGTTCGCACCTACACTTTGAAACACGACTATGCGGCGTGGCACTTAACCCCGCACTATTCTTCGACTTCAGAGCCCAAGACGTGGTGGCCGACAACTATATGTTCCGTCGCTCAACCTACGAAATGGCTTCGGCAGAGGCTACCCAGCTGCGCGGAGTGGTTGGAAACGGTGGATATAACCGCGAAGACGTGTACGGGAAAGTGGGCCGCGACAAGGACGACAGCCCACAAACACCACAATACAACGCCGCCGAGAAACTTTATCATAAGGTGGCATCGGGCGAAACTCTGGCCACTATCGCCGAAAAGCGTGGTGTTAGCATCGACACCATCTGCCGTCTTAACCACATGCGCAAGAACGACAAGGTTAGACCTGGTCAAATTCTACGCTATTCGTAAAGACAACACATTAGATTTAAAACACTATAAAAACGCAACAATGGCGGATAAGCAGCGATGCTTGTCCGCCATTGGCATTTTAAAATCCTAGCACATACCCAACCTGTTTCTCCTGCATCTTATACCCAAGCAGAAGAGCTGGCACGCGGCTTTTTCGTTTTCTTTCTTGTAAAATCACTAAGTTTACACTACCTTTGCATACAAAGAAACACAATCGCATCAATATGGAAAAACGTAACATAGCCGTCGTTTTGGCGGGCGGAGTGGGAAAAAGATTGGGCATGACCACCCCCAAGCAGTTTTTCAAAGTGGCCGGAAAGATGGTTATCGAGCACACGGTAGATGTGTTCGAGCGCAATGCGCACATCCACGAGATAGCCATTGTAAGCAATGCCATGCTCATTGCAGACATCGAAAACATCGTATTGAAAAACGGATGGACCAAGGTTAAGCGCATACTTAAAGGCGGAAACGAACGATATGAGTCGAGCCTTTCGGCCATCAAAGCCTACGAAAACGAGCCGGTAAACCTTATTTTCCACGATGCCGTGCGCCCATTGGTTAGCCAACGCATTCTGAACGATGTGGTGGACGCGCTGCAAAGCTACTCGGCCATCGACGTGGCCATGCCGTCTGCCGACACCATTATCGAGGTGGAAGGCGACTTTATCAGTCATATCCCCGACCGTTCTCGCCTTCGTCGCGGACAAACGCCACAGGCTTTCGCACTCGAAGTGATTAAAGAGGCTTACGAAAAGGCACTGCTCGACCCCAATTTCAAGACCACCGACGACTGCGGAGTGGTGAAAAAATACCTGCCGCAAACGCCCATCTACGTGGTGGAAGGCGAAGAAAGCAACATGAAACTTACCTACAAGGAAGACACCTACATGCTAGACAAGCTTTTTCAGTTGCGCAACAACGAGGCCGAACGCATCGACCTTGCCCAAGTTTCGCTTGCAGGAAAGGTAGCCATTGTGTTTGGCGGCAGTTATGGAATTGGTGCAGACACGGCCAAAATGCTGACCGAACGGGGTGCAAAGGTGCATTGTTTCTCGCGTAGCAGCAACGGCGTAGACGTAGGAAACAAAGAAGATGTGGTGCGAGCCTTTGCAGAAGTGGCAAAAGAAGAAGGCCGAATAGACTACGTGGTGAACACGGCAGGACTGCTACAAAAGGAGCCTTTGGCCACGATGAACTACACCGACATCGCTTATAGCGTGCAAACCAACTACATGGGAACGGTTAATGTGGCTCTCGCCGCCTATCCCTACCTCAAACAAAGCGGTGGTAGACTGGTGTTTTTCACCTCTTCATCATACACGCGCGGTCGTGCTTTTTACAGCATCTACTCGTCTACCAAGGCCGCCATCGTTAACTTTGTTCAGGCCGTTGCGCAAGAATGGGAGGCCGACGGCATTCGCATCAACTGCATCAACCCCGAAAGAACGAAGACACCCATGCGCGTAAAGAACTTCGGAATAGAGCCCGACGACACCCTACTGGCATCTGAAAAGGTGGCCGAGGCTACCTTGCGCACCCTGCTTTCGGACGATACGGGACTGGTGATAGACGTTAGGAGGGCGCACGATGACCGCTAACACGCCCCTCGAACGTTTCAAACAACGCCATCTTCGCGCCTGTCAGCTTAAACAACTGACCATACTCGAAGCCATACACGACATCTGCCAACGCCACACCATACCCTATTGGCTAGACGGCGGCACGCTGTTGGGGGCGGTAAGGCATGGCGGTTTCATCCCCTGGGACGACGATATAGACATCGCCATGCACAAGGCCGACTTGCAACGCTTTGTGGAAGTGGCGCAAAAGGAGTTGCCTAAGGGCCTTATTGTGCAGTCGCCACTGATAGACAAGCACCTGAAAGAGCCCATAACCAAGGTGCGCGACCTCAATTCGTTCTTCGTTGAACCAGGCGACGACTTCTCGCACAACTACGAAAAGGGGCTTTTTGTAGACATCTTTCCCTTTATTGCCTACCCCACCCTTTCGCGTAAGCTTGTTAAAAAACTAACGCTTGGCATCTCGCGCAGCTATTCCATCCTGCATAAAGCCCACCATTACAGCCTCCGTTCGTTTGCCGAATTCTTTTGGTTCGGTGCAAAATACGCCGTCTGCCGCTCCGTCTGGACCCTGCTATGCGCCCTAAACCGCAACCGCGACACTTACATTTCCAACATCCTACACAACAACGGCTACGGCATCATGCACCGCCAAGACAGCATTTTCCCCCTAACCGAAATCACTTTTGAGGGCAAACGATTCATGGCTCCCTGCAATCCCGACGCTTACCTGCAAGACCTCTACCGCAATTACATGGATATTCCACCCGTAGAGAAACGCAAAATCCACGCCATTTTTGTACTTGAAACACTGGAAGAAGAAGAGGTAGGAGAAGGAATATAACACCGTTCAATATATACAACACTAGCAACCAATCTCTAACTAAGGCAGGCTCAATACGCATTTAAACCATACAAAGAAACGATTTGCTACAAGCATGCCCGTTTAGAATAATTGAGCCTATGTACATCTTAATAATATACAACACAAAAGAAGTAGGAAATGGATACCCAAAAAATACAACAATACAAAAACGCCTTTGATTTAATAGCCAAAGAAATTAAAGACGATGCTAACAATACCATTGAGGTTTGGTATGCGCGTGAGCTACAACAGGTGTTAGGTTACACCCGCTGGGAGAACTTCGTTGTCGCTATTAGCAGAGCAATAGAATCTTGTAAGACACTGAAAGTCAACATTGACGATCATTTTCGTGAGGTCACGAAAATGATACCAACAGCCAAAGGGGCGCACCGCAAGGTACAAGACTTCATGCTAACTCGTTATGCCTGCTACCTTATTGCCCAAAATGGAGACCCCAAGAAAGAAGAAATAGCCTTTGCACAAAGCTATTTTGCACTTCAAACACGAAAAACAGAGCTTATTGAAGAAAGGCTACAGCAAATTGCCCGACTAGATACTCGCGAACGTTTGCGCTCATCCGAAAAACAGCTAAGCAGGAACATATATGAACGGGGCGTTGACGAGAAGGGCTTTGCACGAATACGTTCGAAGGGAGATTATGCCTTATTTGGCGGACTCACCACCGAACAGATGAAACAACGATTAGGTATCAAGAGTGGTGCATTGGCTGATTATCTCCCAACCTTAACGATAGCAGCTAAAAATCTTGCAACAGAAATGACCAACTATAATGTAGAGCAGAAAAACCTTCATGGTGAAAATAGCATAACAGCAGAGCATGTTCAAAACAACCGAAGTGTTCGAGGAATGCTTGGACAAAGAGGTATCAAGCCAGAAGAGCTACCACCAGCCGAAGACATTAAGAAAGTGGAGCGGCGTGTTGCAAAAGAAGAGAAGAGTATAATTAAGGAAACACCCAAGCTACCCAAAGGGAATAGTTAACACTAATGGACTGAACGCCTTGTAGTTTCTTTACCAAACAAGGCATAAACACAAAAAAATATGATCATAGAAAACAGACTTCAAGTTGGAGATGTGTCTGACAACAGGCAGGTAACCATTGTAGACGAAGACAGACTGTGCTATCTTGTAAGGTCGGAGAGTAGAGGAGCCGTTGGACTTCGCACTATTTCAAAAGCCATACTCAATGAGTATGTCGCCTATTTCAACGAAAATCCCGATGCAACTCCAACCGATGCGAGGGATTTCTTGTGTGGGAAAAGCGACATAGATAGATTCGAATACGGCTACACCTCCACATTAACTACGATGGCGAAGATGGTTATTGCCAAATCAGGACAAACACCAGTTACCACTCACAACAAGCGGAAAGCTCCCAATGTCCTTCAACAGATTTTCTATGGTGCACCTGGCACGGGTAAATCTAATACCATCAAACGGAATGTAGACAATGAAAAGAAAATCTGTTTCCGCACAACTTTCCATCCTGATAGCGACTACTCAACCTTCGTCGGAGCCTATAAGCCCTCAATGAAACCAACAGGAGCTGCTCTCGCCTCTGGCGAAAAAGAAGAGGTTATCACCTATAAGTTTGTCCCCCAAGCCTTCACTAAGGCCTACGCAGCTGCATGGAACACCACCGAAGACGTGTTCTTGGTTATCGAGGAGATAAACCGAGGCAACTGCGCACAAATATTTGGCGACCTGTTTCAGTTGTTAGATCGCAAAGGAGGCAGGTCTGAATACCCCATTGAAGCCGATACCGACCTGGCTAACTACCTGCAAGAGGCCTTGGCCAAAAGCCCACGTACAGACATCCCCGAGGAAATAAAGAGTGGAGAAAGGCTTATGTTGCCCCAAAATCTCTACATTTGGGCAACCATGAACACCAGCGACCAGTCGCTGTTCCCCATCGACTCGGCCTTCAAACGCCGCTGGGACTGGGTGTATATCCCCATCAAGCCCCATGCCGAAGAGAACTACAAGATAAAGATTAGCGACGAAACCTACGACTGGTGGGGCTTCTTACAGAAAATAAACAGCGTGATAGACGACACCACCCACTCGGAAGACAAGAAGCTGGGATATTTCTTTGTGAACACCGAATCAAAGACCGTATGTGCCGAAAAGTTCGTCAGCAAGGTGTTGTTCTATCTTTGGAACGACGTGTTTAAGAACTATGGTTTCGACCACAGCATCTTTACCGACAACCTAGGTGTGAAGTTCACCTTCTCCGACTTCTTTAACGAGGATGGAACGCCTAACACAAACCGAGTGAATGACTTTCTAAAAAAGCTAGACAACGAAATAGATAAAGACCACGCTTTTATCGAAACCTCCAACATTGAAACAGAAAACCAAGGACTGCCAAACACCAACGAATGAGGATTCTAATTGAAGAACACCCTTACCAAGCCACCGAAGACATTCTCAAAGTGGTGAGCGAACTTGGCCCCACCATAGGCGTCGGCGGCAAAGTAAGCATTGGATATGTGGGCTACTACTACAATGCCAACATTCAAGACTGCGTGTTTATCCTGCCAAAGGTGCTGTTAGACGAGCAGGGGCGAGCCTTCCAGAAGTACAATCCCGAAGACATCGTCCACCTTGAAGACAGAAACAACCCGCTGAACGAAGAAGAACGGCACTTTGTGTACGAACTTTCCGTGTGGATATACCGCGCCATCTGCGTTTTTAAGGAGCGAAACAAAGACACACAAATAGTGCTGCACGAACGTATGGCGCAGATTGGGCACGCACAACGCCGCATGAGCAACACCTTTTTAGACATACTGCTTTCGCTCATTCAGTTCAACCAAGACAACCAAGACTTTTTCTTCTTCACCATCAAGAACCTACATAGCGGACACAACAAGATAAACTGGACCAAGACCATCACCCACTCGCAAGCCTACTTGCAAAGCAACAGCCCCGTGTATCTCCATCCAATGAACAAGCGCAGGCAAGTAAACTTCGACGAGGAACTGATGGTTATCTATTTCTCCATACTCAATTACATTCATCACGAATATGGTTTCCCTTTCGAAACCCAATGCCATTACGACACCATCTGCAATCAGCAGTTTGCCAGCTACCTCAAAGGAATGGGCAAAACGCGCCTGCAACAAATCAGATACAAGTACTTTTCAGACAAAGCCTTGGAGCTTTGGAACCTCTGCTTTGCCTTTTTCGACGAAGCCAGACAAATTGTTGTGAACACCAATCAGCGCGAATACCTCTTGGTAAAGAGCTTCGAAATTGTTTTCGAAGACATCATCGACGAACTTATTGGCAGCAAAAACAACGAGCTGCCAACCGAATTGAAAGACCAAGCAGACGGAAAACGAGTTGACCACATCTATCGCTACAAGGCCCTTACCGAGACCTGCGCAGACAATATCTACTACATAGGCGACTCCAAATACTATAAGCGCAACACGCGCATCGGCAAAGAAGCACTCTATAAGCAATTCACCTATGCCCGAAACGTGGTGCAATGGAACCTCAACCTCTTTCTCGACGACAACCGAAAGGCAGAACAAAAGGTGGAGCTGCAAGCAGGTACGGGCATGCTCCGCGACGAAACGACCGAAGGCTACAACATCATACCCAACTTCTTTATCTCTGCAAAGCAATGCGATTTGGAGATGCACAGCGACATTACGTGGGTAGACCGAGAGGACAAGGACTTCACTTCGCGCCAATTTCGCAACCGCCTGTTCGACCGCGACACGCTCCTTGTCTGCCATTACGATGTGAATTTCCTTTACGTAGTGGCCTTATACGGTCGAAAAAACGAAGGGATGAAAACCGCTTGGCGCGAAAAGGTGCGTGCACAGTTCAGAAAAGAGATACAAAGCATGCTGGACAACCATTTCCAATTCCACATCATGACCCCGCGAAAGTTTGTTGACGGCGAGGAAGTGCTACGCCAAAACTTCAAACAAGTGTTGGGAAAGGTGTTCAAACCCTATCCCAACGCCCCCAACCAACAATGTTTCTACTCGCTTGCCTTAGAAAGACCAGAGACCATTAACGACCCAAAACTAAGGGCAACAACCATCGAAGAGAACCAAAACATTAAACAACTGCTGGGCGAACACTTTGAGATATTGGAATGTAAGATTGGCGAAGACCGCCGCAACGAGCTGACATCGCCCACACCCAAGGCACAATGCGGCATAAGCAACAAAGACCTTGTGCTGCTCATTACCAAAGAAGGCGTGCATTTCGACAAAAACATACAACTACTTGAAACCACAAAACGCATTGGCATCGCCCTGAAAATGGATGGTGCCGTGCTACAATTGGTTGAGGGATTTACCAAGGCTCGCATCCTGATTATCCACAACAAGAGCAACAAGCACCATGCCTACCTACTGTCTGATAAGGGGCCGCGCCTTGTTCCTGCAAGTGGAGCACCAGACATGGTCGTTACCAAGCAGCATGAAGACCTCTACTTGGTGTACGATGTAGACCTTACCGAAGGCCAAACGCCATTAGATCTTGGCGAACTAAACTTAAAACCCATAACCAAAGGCGGCGATAGCTACTCGCCCCACCTGCTACCCCTATCCCGTTTGCTTGCAGAAACACCTTAGACGATGAGCAACCAACTGCTTGATAATGCTTAAAACGCATCGCCAAACCTTTCACAAAGCTTGCCGCATAGCCCCTTTATCCCCAAAAAATAACTAACTTTGCAATGGCGTTTCACCCCAACTTCAACAAGATATGCCTGCGCAAGACTTCAATCGCAAAATCATTCACATCGACATGGATGCCTTCTATGCCTCGGTGGAGCAACGCGACGACCCCTCGCTGCGCGGAAAACCCGTGGGCATTGGCAGCGAAGACAGGCGCGGGGTGTTGTGTACGGCCAGCTACGAGGCACGAAAGTATGGGGTGCATTCGGCCATGTCGGGCGTGCAGGCTAAGCGATTGTGTCCCGAACTGATACTCATACCGCCCGATTTCAAGAAATACAAGCAGGTATCGCAGCAGGTTCACGAGATATTTCACCGCTATACCGACCTCGTTGAGCCGCTATCGCTAGACGAGGCCTACCTAGACGTTACGCAAAACAAACTGAACATAGAGTTGGCCGTCGACATTGCGCAACGCATCCGACAGGAAATACGCAACGAATTGCACCTAACGGCCTCGGCAGGGGTGTCGTTCAACAAGTTTTTGGCTAAGGTGGCGTCCGACTTTCGCAAGCCCGACGGCATCACGGTGATACATCCCAGTCGCGCCATGCACTTCATCGACAATCTGCCCATCACCGACTTTTGGGGCGTGGGGCATAAAACGGCCGAGACGATGCACGCTATGGGCATCTTCAACGGGGCCGACTTACGCCAGCTTTCGCGACTGCGGCTGCGGCAAGTGTTCGGTAAGGCCGGCGAGATGTACTACAACTTTGCGCGTGCCATCGACCCCCGACCCGTTGAACCGCATTGGATAAGGAAGTCGGTGGGATGCGAACGCACCTTCAACGAAGACAGTTCCAACCCCACTGTGCTCTTAACCGAACTCTATCGCTTGGTGTTAGAGTTGGTGGAACGTTTGAAAAAGAACGACTTTAAGGGGCGAACGCTCACGCTGAAAGTGAAGTTTCACGACTTTACGCAGATTACACGCAGCAGAACAGCCCCTCACGTACTTCGCCAAAAGGCCGACATTCTGCCCGTTGCAAAGGCTTTACTAAGCGAAGTTGACTACTCCGGACGACCTATAAGGCTGTTGGGTGTTCAGGTTTCTAACATTAACGACGAACCACATCGCCCACAATGGATACAACTTGAATTGCCTTTTAAAGGAGTTAAGGAGTTAAGGAGTTAAGGAGTTAAGCCAATAGTCTTGTTGCAGAGTAACAAAAGCTCTCTTCAACTCATTAGCTGCTCAAAAGAAATCAACTCCCTTACATATGGCTTAACTCCTAACGAGCAAAGCGAGTGATAACTCCTTAACTCCATAACTCCTCAAAAGAACTCCATAACTCCTAAAAATAACTCCTAATAAAAAATGGACCCAACAAAAACATATCCCGCACTGATGTCGGGCAAGAAAATCATGTACGTTCACGGCTTTGGCTCGTCGGGTCAGTCGGGAACCGTAACGCTCTTGCGCACACTTATGCCCGCGGCCACAGTCATTGCGCCCGACCTCCCTTTGCATCCCGCCGAAGCATTAGAACTATTGAAGCAAACATGCGATGCCGAAAAGCCCGACCTCATCATCGGAACATCAATGGGCGGCATGTATGCCGAGATGCTTAGGGGCACAGACCGCATCCTGATTAACCCCGCTTTCGAGATGGGCGACACGATGGTGAAACACAATATGGTGGGCAAACAGACCTTCCAAAACCCGCGAACAGACGGCATACAAGACTTTATTGTAACCAAGGCCTTGGTAAACGAGTACAAGGAGATTACCACATTGCTGTTTAATGGCATCGACGAGGCTGAACAACAACGCGTAATAGGACTCTTCGGCGACGAAGATACAAGTGTCGACACCTTCGACCTCTTCGCCCAACACTACCCCACGGCCATACGCTTTCACGGTGGGCACCGACTAACCGACAAGATAGCAATGCACTATTTGATGCCGCTGATACGCCAAATTGACGATAAGCAGACGGGACGACAACGCCCCATCGTGTTTATCCACGCCAACACACTGGCCGACAGCTACCAAAAGCCGATGCCCAGCATGCACAAAGCCTACGAAATGCTCATCGAAAACTATGATGTCTACATACTTGCACCGTCGCCAACAAATGCCCCTGAACAGATAACGGCACAGTTGGCATGGGTGGAACAGTACCTTAATGCACCTGCATTCAATCGCGTTGTGTTCTGCAACAACGCCAACCTGCTCTATGGCGACTACCTTATCTCGCGCCACGAGCACCCAAACTTCCTTGGTTCGTCCATCCTTTTCGGCGGTAACGACCTCAAAACATGGGACGACATCATTGTGTTTTTCGACCGACTTGGCGGACAATAAGTCCGTTTACGCCTATCTCCGTCACGCGCCAACTAAGCTTTTAGCCCGCGCGTGCTAGCAATTTGCAGCATACAAGGCTGCTTGTAGCCCCAGTACAAGCCGCTTGTAGTATCGCTACAAACACCTTGTAGCCGCACTACAAGGCCTTTGTAGTCCCAGTACAAGGTATCTTGTACGCCACAAAATGGGTCTTAACACACTTCGTTTCGCTTAGCCAAAGGGGCAGCAGGCACACCCCTTGCCATGCCAACGATGGCACATACCCGTGCGGCAACTGCGTGCAGACCGCGTTTGCATGGGGCATATACACACAAAAAAGAATGGCGTTGGAGCAGCCAAAGGCATGCTCGCAACGCCATTTTTTTTGTTTTGTGCCACATCTATGCCACAAGCACGATGGCTCCCCCTCCGCAATTAAGGGCGGTCGGCGGCTTTCGTGCCGAACGATGAAGGCTTTTCGCCCATCACAAATTCGAGTGTTCCACCCTTCATAATGTCCTTATAGTCGATGTACGAACGGGTGTACGTCTTGCCATTAAGCTTAGCACTCTGAATATAGATGTTCTTGGCACTGTTGTTTTTGGCCTCGATGGTAAACGTTTTGCCGTCACCAACGTTCACCACAGCTTTTTTAAAGAGTGGCGAACCAAAGATATACTTGCCGCCAGCAGGCTCAACCTGATACAATCCCATAGACGAAAGGATGTACCAAGCCGACATTTGCCCCACGTCTTCGTTGCCGCTAAGTCCGTCAATGCCGTCGTTGTAAAGCGTATTCATCACTTGGCGCAACTTGGGAGCGGCCTTCCACGGCATGCCCACATAGTTGTACATATATATAATGTGGTGACTGGGTTCGTTGCCATGAGCATATTGGCCGATAAGTCCCGAAATGTCGGGCGAGGCATCGGCACCCAGCTTACCTTCGAGAATAAAAAGTGAGTCGAGTTTAGCCACAAATGGCTTGTCGCCACCAAAGCATTGCACCAGTCCGTGTACGTCGTGAGGCACCAACCAAGCATATTGCCATGCGTTGCCCTCGGTGTAATCGTCTTGGCGATGCACCGAATTAAATGGGTCGAACGGCTCGCGGAACTTGCCATCCGATGTTTTTCCACGCATAAAGCCCGTGTTCTTGTCGAAGTAATGGTCTTTATACGACTGACTACGCTTTAAAAAGTACTTGTAATCTTCGGTGCGCCCCAGCTGTTTGGCAAGCTTGGCAATGCCTGCATCTGCCAAGGCGTACTCCAAGCCCTTAGCAACGGTTTCGTATTCGGGGTCGAGGTCGCAAGGCAGATAGCCGTATTTTTTGAGCAAACTCATTCCACGCTCGTCGCGCATGGCCGATGCTTTGGCCGCCTCTAGCACCTTATTCTTATCCACATCAAAGCCTTTCAGCGCAATGTCAATCAGCACGGGGATGCCCGGATTGCCCACCATGCAGTCGGTTTCGTTGCCTACGAGGTGCCAAACGGGCAGTTTGCCCTGCTGTTCGTATATATGCAGCATGGTTTGTGCTATGTCGCGTTGCTTCTCGGGATGGATAATGGTCATCAACGGATGGGCAGCGCGATAGGTATCCCACAGCGAGAAGGTGGTGTAGTTTTTGAAATCGCCACGATACACCTTACCGTCGGCTCCGCGATAGTCGCCGTTAACATCGTTGAACACCGAGGGGGCGAACATCGAATGATACATAGCCGTGTAGAAAGTGCGGCGTGCTGCATCGTCGTCGGTGGTGATAACAATCTTGCTCAGTTCCTTATTCCATGCCTCGTTGGCCTTAGCCACCGTGCCGCGGAAGTCCCAAGCGGGCAGCTCGGCAGCGATGTTGGCGCGCGCATTGTCTTCGCTCACGGGCGAAATTCCCACTTTCACCAGCAGCGGTTCGTCGTTATTGGGGGTTGAAAGCACGGCCAAGCTGTCGCCTTGGCTCGTAGCCATTGTAACAGGCCGCGAGAATTGGGCCACGAAATACACGCGTTGGTCTTTTGCCCAGCCTGTGGAATAGCGATAACCCGACACTTCTGTGGGCGAGTTTTGCTTAAACGCGCTCTTCGTCATCTTGTCCCAACCGATGCCTTGCGCTAGGTCGAGCCTTACGAAAGCCGTTTGTGCATCTGTTGGATAGCTGTAACGGTGAAACGCAACGCGGGCAGTGGCGGTGAGATCTACCTTTACGCCCGACTTCAACATCACCGAATAATACCCCGGACGTGCGTGTTCGCCCTTGTGCGAGAACATCACATCGTGTTGCGTTGCATCGGTTGTGGGCAGCAAAGCGATGTCGCCCAAGTCGCCAATGCCTGTTCCGCTGAGGTGCATCTGTCCGAAACCGATGATAACCGAGTCGCTGTAATGGTAGCCCGAACACCAGTCCCAACCGCGTTTATATTGCGTTGGCCCAACCTGCACCAGTCCGTAAGGCACGTTTGCGCCCAAAAACACGTGTCCGTGTCCGCCAGTACCGATGTAGGGATCTACGTATTGGGTAAGGTTTTGCGCCCATGCGCCAATCCCAACCGTGAGAAATGCCGCTAAGGCAAAGAGTTTTTTCATTGTCATGTCTGTTGTTGTTATATTATTGTTTTGTTTTAGCGGGGTTGCGGCAGTCTGCCTTTTTCGGGAAGATACAGATGCCGCCGATGTATCGTTATCAGCGATGTTTCTCCATGCCGAGCCACATTCTTACGCGCTTAGCCGCAGACTTGCCAATCTGCTTAAAGTTGCCGTGGCGCAGGTTGAGCCACAGTTCGATAAAGGCATAACGCGTTTTTATCCACGGATGTCCCCATGCGTGGCGGCGATAAACGCGTTCTTTAAAGGCCACATGCTCGATGATGTGGGGCGGATGGGTAAGTGGAAAACTCTGCTCGATACGTTGCATGGTGAAGATGCGGCGCAAAGGAGCAGGCATGGTGTTGAGGGTTGAGAAGTGCGTAGAATCTTCTATCACCCCGATATTGTTTATTTGGTTGCGCGTAGGCATGATGGCCACGCCCGAATTAAGCAACATCGAGGCCCAGAAAATGGTTTCGTAATAGGCTTTTCCGCTTGCCTTATGGTCGGCACACATCTTTAAGAAGTCGGGGCGAAGTTGCCGTTGGGCGACAAGTTGGCGCAGTTGGGCAAGCGTTTGCGGGTCGTCCATAAACCGATAGTCGGCATCCCACGTGTCGATTACCCTCCGCCACGAAGCCCAACCCCAAATGGAGAACACCGAAGTGAAGAAGTAGTCGCCCGCAACATCCTTTGTTTGCTCGTCGCTGTTAAAGCCTGCCACCATCCACACGCGCTCATCGTGTTCGTATCGGTCGAGCATTTCCTTGCAAAAGGGGAAGAAACTCTGCGTGGGCACGTCGTCGTCTTCCAGCACGATGCACTTGTCGGCCATCGAGAAAGCCCATTTTTGCGAGATATATTCGGAGGGGTCGCAGCCGTAGTTGCGCTCTTGGTACAGGTGTTTCACGTCGCATTCCCAGTCTATGTCGGCGGCAATGCGTCGGCAAGCCTCAATGCCGGGCATGTCTTTCTCGCCTCGCGGTCCGTCTTGATACAGAAAAAGTCGCGACGGGCGCGCCTCTTTCACCGCCTTGAAAACCTTTTCAAAGGGTTCGGGACGGTTAAAAAACAATATCAATACGGCAATGTCTGTCTTTGCGGCATGCTTCATAGGGGCCAATTTAGTTTGTTTTTGGCAACCTTTGCCTTTTCGCCGTGCAAAATAAAGCGTAGCGGCGTAGCGGCAAACGTGCCTTACGATAATTGTAGCTGTTAGCGGGCGGCCGTTAAAGAGCCATTCCCTTGCCTTGCAAAGATAAACGTTTTTGTTGGCATAGGCAAATGTTCAGCCAAGCACTTGCATGTCAAGATGTCTAAAACAAGTTAAAAATACATGTCAGAATAAGCTTTGTATTGTTTTTTTACATATCTTTGCCACGAGATAAAGAGAGAGAATGCCTTGAAAAATCTTACTGGTGCAAGTTCTGCATCAGGCTATTTAAATGATTATATTTTACGTATCAACTGAATTGTAACAACTAGAATTATGAAAAAGATTTTATTGATGGTGCTATTATTAGCCGTCACGGTGAACGCCTTTTCGCAACGTAGGCGAAGTTACAGGCGCAGTTATGCGCGTTCGTCACAATGGTACATCATGCCCAAGGGCGGTTTCAACATCGCCACGGTTACCAACTGGGGTGGCGATGTACGCCTAGGATTGGCATTAGGTGGTGAATTGGGCTGCCGCGTTTCCGACGTGGTGACGCTCTCCGGGTCGCTTATCTACTCGCAACAAGGAACCAACACGTGGTTTTACAGCAGGGATTTCGGCACGGACATCCATCTCGACTACCTCAACCTGCCCTTCATGGTGCACTTCAATGTTGCTCCGGGGCTTGAGTTAAAAGTTGGTTTGCAACCTGGTATCTTGGTTAACGATGCTGTGACTGCAAGATATGACGGAGACATTTACGATGAAGATTTCCACCGTTCGATGAAACGCATAAAATGGAACGACGGTTACATCCAATCGGTAGACCTCTCTATGCCCTTTGCCATATCGTACCAATATCGCCAATTGGTGTTCGATGCACGCTATAACCTCGGTCTGAACAACGTTACCACACGCACATGGTGGCGCAACGGGCACAACAGCGTGTTCCAATTCACCGTTGGATATAAGTTCGATCTTTAAACATACACAGCACCACGAACCACTTTTCGCCCACGCGAGGGGTGGTTTCGTGGGGCTAACTGCAATGCCAGAAGGTTAGCAAAGGCTTCTTTCAGGCCTGTTTAACACACAAATCACCATATAAAACACCTCCCGAACCATGAGTTCCATTTTGGAACGGAGCCTGTTTAACACACAAATCACCTTATAAAACACCATAAACAACAAATTAACATGAAAACATTTACTACCCTATGCCTATCGTTGCTGTTCGCTGCAACATCGTTCGCGCAAACCGAACCAGGCACATTCACCCTGCTACCCAAAGTGGGGTTAAACCTGAGTAACTTAACTAAGTCAACGATTGAGCTGGACATGAAAGCTGGTTTCTGCGGAGGTTTTGAACTCAATTACCAACTTAACAAATCTTTCTCGCTCACCCTAGGTGCTCTTTACTCGCAACAAGGCTGCAAACGTTCCGAAAACGACCTTAAAACCACGGCGAATCTAGAATACCTCAACGTTCCTGTACTCTTCAATTTCCACATTACGAACGGTTTAGTTGCGAAGGTTGGCGTGCAACCTGGCCTTTTGTTGAGCGACAAAACACATACAGAACGCAAAGGCGAATCAGAAGATATGAACCTCAGAGACTATGTTAGGACTATTCCTGAGTATAAAAACACAAACATGCGTGACTATGATATAGCCATACCCATCGGTTTATCTTACGAGTTCAGCAACATCGTGCTCGACGCACGCTACTGCCCAGGCATTGTTTCATTGTTCGATCACTCGGATTTAACCAACAAGAACAGCGTTTTTCAATTCACCCTTGGCTACAAATTTGAATTGTAGCGCAATACGTAAAGGCCGAAAGCCGGCCAAACACACTTACAGGGAGATGTGCGAACAGTCACGAACAGCTGCTCGCCCATCTCCTTTATACTTTCCGTTTCGCACCCTTTCTCGCCTTGCTAAGCACTTAACCCATGCGCCAACAGCCTAAGTTACAGGATTGTTAGCCTTTCAATTACGGCCTTATCCCTGCGTTAACCTCATCATCTCACTATCCTTACTAACCCGAAAACACAGACATTGGCCACACATTACATGCCCCAGGAGACAATGAACCAAACCAACTGCACAGCAAAAAACACACGCACAAGGTTTGTTTTTAACCTTTTCGTGCAACAATTCGTTTAACAACTTTGCTAAATGTAAAAGAAATTGTATCTTTGCAGCACAATATCAAAAGATTGACAACCTAATTCCTCGATAATAGATGAACATTAAAACAACCCCAAAAAGAAATTTGAAAGTTATTGCAACCCTATTGTTGGGCATCGCTCCAATGGCGATGTTCGCCCAATTCAATCGCACAACATTTTTCATGGAGGGCGTAAGTTTCAAGCAACAGCTTAATCCCGCACTTGCACCTTCGCGCGGATATGTCACCGTTCCCTTCGTGGGCTCAATCAACGCGGGCGTTAGTTCTAACGCCATCTCGTCTGAATATTTCTCTGACATACTGAACAGCTCAAAGACAGCCGACTACTTTACCACCGACAAATTCATCAACCAGTTGAAAGACAACAACCGCCTGAACATGTCGTTGGCCAGCGATTTGGCCGCTGCGGGCTGGTGGGCCGGCGATGGCTTTTGGAACGTTAACCTCAGCTTAAAGCTTGATTTGGATGCAAACGTTAAGCGCGACGTGTTCGAATTCATGCGAGCCTCGCGCGGAATGAGCGACCAATCGTGGGCCAATGCCAACCTGCACACCAATGGTATGCAGGCCAAAATCAACTCGTACATGGAGGCAGGCGTGGGCTACACAAAGCCCTTTGGCGACCGACTGGTGCTGGGAGCCAAGGTTAAGCTGCTCTTTGGCATCGCAGACATCAACATGAAGGTAGACGAAATTACCATGCAAACCAACCTGCGAGATATTGCAGCCAACCAAGACTGGTCCACCATTACCGAAGAACAGCTGCAAAAGGTTAAGGGAAAGGCCACCATCAAGGCGCGCGCAGAGGTGCAAGGCTCGATGGCGGGCTTGACTTTCGTTACTGACGACAAAAAGTACGTAGACAAAATTGACATTGATGGCGGCGGTGGTCTTGCCGGTTTCGGTGCAGCTGTAGACCTTGGTGCAGCCTATAAGCTTGGGCGCGACTTTACCCTATCGGCAGCCTTGCTCGACCTAGGTTTCATTTCGTGGGGTCAAGGCAAAACCATCAATGGCGTTTCCGACTTTAATCGCGAGTACGACTTCGACGGCGTACATGCCGGAGAACACCGCCGTGAGTTCAGAAAAACCATAGAAAGCGGCGACGTTTTTAACTCAGACCTGTAGAACTTAAAGGCCGAAGAGAGCAAATCGCGCACCACTTCGCTACGCACCACCATGGTGTTGGGCGCACAATACAAGTTGCTCGAAGACAAGTTGACCGTTGGCGCGCTCTCTACCACACGCTTTGGCGAGGTAAATACGCAATCGGAACTGACCCTTGCAGGCAATTACAGCTTTAATCGCCACATCGGCATCGCCCTTAGCTACTCGATGATACAAAGCCAAGGCAAGGGCTTGGGACTTGGTTTCAAGCTTGGCCCTGTTACATTGGCCACCGACTACATGTACTTCGGGCAAGATACGCGCACGATTAGCGGCATGATTGGCGTAAGCATCCCCTTAGGAAGCCGCCGCGAAGGGATGTTCTAATTCTATTCTTCTCGGCCAAAACAACTTACCCCCTGCCTCCTTTTCCAAGTGGGCAGGGGGTAAATTGCTTTTAGAAGAACACCAGATAGCCAATCGTCTGCTTATGGCTGTTCCCATTCCAATCGACAGATTAAACCACCAAATAAACCCGCAGGCCAACCTACTTACCAACTAAAACAACTTACAAACGCATAAACCTACCAACTTATAAACTCATAAACTGAGCAACTTACCAACTAAAACAACTTACAAACTCATAAACTTACCAACTTATAAACTCACAAACTGACCAACTTATAAACTCATAAACTGAGCAACATACAAACTAAAACAACTCACAAACGCATAAACCTATCAGCTTATAACCTTAAAAACATTTTACAAAACACACCCTGTTCGCCACCTCATTCTAGAAAGATTTAAGGGCTAAAAGCTAGAAAATAGCCGTAAATTGCCACCTGGGACATTTCATTATTTGTCCATTTTTAAGAACGTTACGTGCATTTAGCACCATTTTGCCTTTCTATTTGGTTGCTGGTTCGTCGTTTTTTCATGCCCAAAAACCTGCTTTTAAGTACCAAAAAACCACTTTTAAAAGCGTTTTTTGCCCTCATCCAGCACCTGTTTTCACCCAAAATTGAACATTTATGCCTCTGCATACAATGTATATTAATACATTTCGCCTTGCGTTTTGGTGCTAAACGCAATCCATTTTGATGCTAAACGCACCGCGTTTTGGTGCTAATTGCACTGCGTTTTGGTGCTAAATGCACTGCGTTTTGGTGCTAAATGCAGTCTATTTAGCACCAAAACGCAGTTTTTAAGCAGCTAAATGGCCCAACAATCTGTTTAATTTGCACATTTATGCAAAACAAATTGGCCGTATCTGAATTTATACCCCACCCGCTTTTTGTACCAAATAAACCTTCGCGAGAATCGTTTTTTTCGGGCCGAAGGGAAGTTGGTGGGCAAAAAAGGCACTCATAATGTTAAAACTTATACTGAAAAGTTGACAAGAAGTTTAGTTGACGAGACATTCAGTTGACGAGTTAACGAGATATTCAGTTGACGAGTTAACAAGTTAACGAGTTGACAAGTTAACGAGAGGATTAGTTTACAAGAGGGTTAGCTTATAAGCGGGTTAGTCTATAAGAGGCATTGTTGACGAGTTAACGTGTGGGGTGGTTCACAAACATCATGCTTTTGTTGGTGAACGAGTGGGCGGGATAACAAGTTATGGGCGAAAGCAAATGAGGGTATCATTACACGTTGGCTTGGGGCAAAGGCCGATAGGGGTTAAAGTGCCGTGCCGTTTCGCCTTAGCTTTAACATCTATATAGATGTGTTTTATTTGCTACATTTATAGCCAATTGCAACCAACCACGTGCCGCCCTCGCCGTGTTTCGGCCTGAAGCGCGGTACGCACTTCGATTGATTTACATCAATCCAAATAGTTAAAGGTTGTTTTTTTTGGAGATATTCCTTAATATCCGTACCTTCGCAACCAAAATCAGGCATGCCGCAATGCAAGTTAGAGAGGCAAGGTTGCGGCATCTGGAGTTAAGGGGGACGCATTCAACCCCAATATCGCTCCGCAACGGCACGTATTTATATTTGCATAACGCATCTTAACTGATAGTAAAGAACTGCTAAATAGTTAGAAGTATTCTTGATAACCCAACCATTGACGATGGTTCGCAATCTAAATTTTCATTTCAAAAGGATGGATAACAAGCAACAGCACCTGTTAAGATTGATGTAAGCCGCTATGTATATGGTGGGTTGAACGCCGTGTTTTCTTACAACACGCGGCATGGGCAGGAACGTCCTACCCTTACTCTCTCGGTTTATTCGGATTAAAAAGAATTGAAATTAGGCAAAAAGATTATCACTCAAACAACGACAAAAATATGAACAAACAAGAATTTAGAAAGAAACCTTACACTGCGGCGCAGTGTACTATTGTAAACGTAGAGGCCGAAAATTTCTTCTGCGGCAGCAAAGGAAACTACCCCGTTGAAGAAGAACCTTGGCAGCCAGGTGGAAACGCCGGTACGGGTGGTGGCACTATTGGTGGTGCAAAAGGCACAATGTTCGACGAGGACGTCGATTTTGAAGAAGGATTAGGTAATTAAACAATAAGAGAAAAATGAGCAAACATACTATTTTATCAGGCTTCTTGGGCGTAGCCCTAATGGCTTTCGCTGCTTGTAGCAACGAAAGAGAAGAAGCGAAGCAGAATGATGTGAACGCTTTGCAAGACATTGCGTTTAAGGTAGACTTTGAAGGCTACAATGCCGATGGACAAAAGAGCGGAACACGCACGGCCGGTAACGACGTTCTGGCCGAAGGACAAGGCATAGACCTGGGCGACGGCCTTTTGGCAGACTACACCTTGAAGTACGATGCACAAGAGGTAAGCCCCGTGCAAACAAGGGCCCAGGGCAGCAGCACTTACACCATGCTGGTGTTCGATGCCGCAACCAAGGCGTTTAAGGGTGAAATGAAGGGTTCGGTTTCTGCTGGCGGTTTCGTACCCGACAAGTCTAGCCCAGCCATTACCCTTGCAGCTGGCAAGTACGACTTTGTTCTGTACAACAATAAATTCACCCGCAACGGCAACAACCTTACAGTGGCTCGCGCAGATGCTAGTACAGCATTCTTCGGGCGCACCACACAAGACATCGCAACGGCAACAAACAAGCCGACAGTGAGGTTCTCTTTGAAACGTCCTGCTGCACTAATCAAGATTAAGGTGAACAGCAGCATCGTTCCCGGCACAGGCTTAAAGGCCAAGCTCGAAGGCATTAACGCTAACGCCGTGCCGGCTTCTGCCACCTACAACGCAGCCACTGGCACATGGACTACCGCGACGGGCGCACCAATGTTTGCCAACCTCACCTTCCCCGCAGCCCAAAAGGTGGGCAACGCATATACTACCATAAGCAACGAAGGGGTGGTTGTGTTAATGTCTACCGAAGTGAGCAAGCTGAAACTAACGTTCACTGCTGGTATGATTTACAATGTAGACCTGCTAAACAAGGTGTTCACTTTTGGCAATGGCCTCACCTTGGAACCTAACAAGTCTTACGAACTCAATGTTAATCTAAACTTTGCCGGACATCAGTATCTGTTTACCGATGGTTCGGTGGGTGGCATCAATGAATCCATCTACGGTGGCGGTAGAAAAACCCCAGCAGCTTTGGTTGTTGACAAGAAAAATAAAATTGCAATTGCGCTTACTGATGCAAGAGACCCAAATGAAGGTGAAAGGGTTACCTGGTGTGAAAGAAACCTTTATAACACACAATGTAACAGGAAGAATACTCCCGCCTTGAAGTTGGCTCTAACTCAACCCTTCTACATAACAAGCGGTTACAACGAGACTTGGGATGGTAACTACAGTACAACACCAACCATTGGCTTAAAGGCGCATTCTACCAGATTCCGTGCTTTCAAGATTGCAGCCGAGTACACTCCGGATGCTGGAACACCTCCATCGTCATGGAGATGGTTCTTGCCCTCGTATTCAGACTGGAAAGCTGCTTTTGGCACGCTTGGCTTCGGAGATACCAGTCAAGTTAAGGACGCAAACCAAAGGTATGGCTGGAATGGAAACCTTGTTGACAAGCTATTTAGACAAGCTGGTGGCCAGACGATTATGAATAAGAACTACTGGACTAGTACAGAATACCAGTTGTATGAAGCAGGAACGGTTAATCCAACCCCAAATGACATGAGGTGGCTTTCTCAGAGAAAGAATGCTATTACCTTTGTTCGTCCTTTCGTTAAGTATTAACTTGTGAAAGATAGCGCTATCGCGCAAACGATTAAAGCTAGCGGGTGCACCTGTTGTTGGTGCACCCGTCTCTGGCGAAACAATAAAATTAAGATGAAGTAGTGTAATCTTAACTTGACGATGTTTTGAGCAACCTACAAGCTTGGAACATCAACCGCGTTATTAAAGTGGTTAACGCGGAAACTTAGCAGGAGTTTTACTGTGAAGTAAGATTTCTTGTTTATTATCCTCAAATAAAGGCCATGTTATCCCTGTGAAGCGATTGACATGGCCATATTAATAAGGTGTTGGGGAGCGTGTTTGTGTTGTGGCTGTGAGATTAGCACATCATTGTATCTCCATCCATACACACGCTTACTACCACCCATAACCAAAAAGCGGGGGCATCATGACTAGTGCATGATGCCCCCGCTGTATTTAAAGGGTGGGCTACAAGGGCCGCACAACATAGGCCGAAGCCTGCGTTGGGGCGTTAAGATGCAGCCGCTTCTTTTACCAAAAGTTCTTCTTTGTCGGGCGACTTGTCTATAACGATGGTGCCACCCAGTGCCAATTCGTCAGAGAGGATGCGCTCGGCCAGCAAGTCTTCGATGTATGTTTGAATGGCTCGCTTTAAGGGACGCGCACCAAACTGCACGTCGTAGCCCTTAGATGCAACGAAAGTTTTGGCCTCAGTCGTTATTTCCAGATGGTAGCCCAGGTCTTCAACGCGCTTGTAAAGCCCCTTCAACTCGATGTCGACAATGCGATTGATGGCGTTGAGGTCTAGCTGGTCGAAGGTGATAATCTCGTCAAGACGGTTTAAGAACTCGGGCGCGAACTGCTTGCTAAGACTCTTTTGGATAATCGAGCGGGCATATTCCTTGTCTTTCTCGTTCATGTTAAGCCCCAACGCGCCACCTGTGTTAAAGCCTACGCCACGTCCAAACTCTTTCAGCTGGCGTGTTCCGGCGTTCGAAGTCATGATGATAACCGTGTTGCGGAAGTCTACCAGTCGGCCGTTTCCATCGGTAAGGCGACCTTCGTCCAACACTTGCAGCAGCAGGTTGAACACATTTCCGTGCGCTTTCTCAATTTCATCGAGCAGTACGATGGAGTAAGGTTTGCGGCGAACACGCTCTGTTAGCTGTCCGCCCTCTTCGTAACCCACGTATCCCGGAGGGGCACCCACCAACCGCGAAACATTAAAGCTCTCGGTGTACTCGCTCATATCTACACGTATAAGGGCATCGTCGCTGCCGAACATAAACTGTGCCAACTTCTTGGCCAAATAGGTTTTGCCCACGCCAGTGGGGCCAAGGAACATGAAAACGCCAATGGGATGGTTGGGCTCTTTCAGTCCAACGCGGTTGCGCAGAATGGCCTTAGTCATCTTTTCGATGGCTGCATCTTGCGCCACAACCGCCTGTTTCAGTTCGTTGGCCATGCCTTTTAGCCTTACGCCTTCGGTTTCTGCCATTCGTTGCACGGGCACGCCCGTCATGATAGATACAACTTCGGCCACCTCTTTTTCGGTTACGGGCTGGCGATTATCGTTGTCGCCAAACGCCCAAGCGTAGTTCAGTGCCTCCAATTCCTTTTCCAGTCGCAGTTGCATGTCGCGGTAGTTGGCGGCCAATTCGTAGTTTTGGTTCACCACGGCGTTTTGCTTTTTCAGCTTGGCCTCGTCTAATTCCTTCTCCTTTTCGATGATGGCCGGCGGCACTTCCACGTGTTGCAAGTGCACTTTTGCGCCCACTTCGTCGAGCGCATCAATGGCCTTGTCGGGGAAAGCCCTATCTGAGACATAGCGTTCTGTCAGTTTGACACAGGCGCGCAAAGCATCTTCGGTGTATGCCACGTGGTGATGGCGTTCGTATCTATCCTTAATGTTCTCTAAGATTTGCAAGGTTTCGTCGGCCGTTGTGGGCTCAACAATCACCTTTTGGAAACGTCTTTCCAGCGCGCCGTCTTTCTCGATGCTGTTGCGATACTCGTCTAACGTGGTGGCTCCAACGCATTGTATGGTGCCGCGGGCCAACGCCGGTTTCATGATGTTGGCGGCATCCATGCTGCCAGGTGTACTTCCTGCGCCGATGATGGTGTGTATCTCGTCGATGAAAACGATGATGTCGGGGTTGTTCTCTATTTCTTTGAGCAATCCGCGAATACGCTCTTCAAACTGTCCGCGATACTTCGTACCGGCCACCATACCCGCCATATCCAGGCTCACAATGCGCTTGTTAAAGAGCACGGGCGACGTTTTACGCTTGGCAATGAGCTGCGCAAGCCCCTCGACGATGGCACTTTTGCCCACACCCGGTTCGCCAATGATGATGGGATTGTTCTTTTTACGGCGACTAAGAATTTCGGTAACGCGCAAAATCTCGCGTTCTCGGCCCACCACGGGGTCGAGTTTATCCTCCATTGCAGCCTGCGTAAGGTCGGTTGAAAAGCTGTCAAGGATGGGCGTTTTGCCGTTTCCCTTAGCCGTCTGCGTGGCTTGTGCGCGTTCGTTACGTTGTGCACCGCTGTTGCCTGGCATGGGTTCGTCTTCCTCGTCGTCAGAAAGTCCGAGGCTATCTTGCGATGGCATAGCCCGCTTTTGCAGGTAAGCCAGCGTGTCTTCGTAGTTCAAGTTGTTGCTTTCGAGCACCTGTTTGGCGGCATTGTCCACGCGGTCGTGCAGCATAGCCAACAAAAGATGCTGCACATCCACGGTTTGCGTGTTTTGTATGCGTGCCTCCAACACGGCCAATTTCAGGATGTTGTTCGCCATTTCGTTAAGGGCCACTTCGTTGTTGGCCACGGGTGCATGTTGCGCATGCGCCTTGGCCAACTCTTCCAGCTGCGCCCGCATGGCCGCTATGTCGGTATTCTGTCGCTCAAAGAGTTCGTTTACAGGGCCGCCACTTCCTCTTAAGATGCCCAGTAGCAGGTGTTCGGGCCCCACAACGTTGCTAGCCAGCCGCGTTGCCTCTTCGCGACTGAATGCCAGAACTTCTGAAACCCTGGGTGAAAATTGGCTTTTCATATACTTTATTCCTCCTGTATTTTCGTTTAATAATTACTTAGTTGCCGTTAAGGCGCATTGATTGATGCCTTATCGGACAACCCTATTGTAGAATGGCAAACACCGTGCCAAAATGCGATTGCGGCCTATGTGGCTTGCCATTGCCCACGGGGCGCATCCCACTAATGCAAATATAGTGAAAAAAGTGCAATTTACACCGCGATAAATAAATAAAAAACACAAACTGGGGCAAACTTGCTCACGTCAAGTTTTATTATTATATTTGCACGCAATTACAGAAACAATCAACACAAATGAAAGCAATCAACACAGAAAAAGCACCCAAGGCTATAGGCCCTTACAGTCAAGCCATCGAGGCTAACGGCTTTGTTTTCGCCTCAGGGCAACTTCCCGTAGACGTAACGACGGGCGAATTTGTGCCGGGTGGCGTGAAAGAACAAACCCGCCAATCGCTTACCAATGCGCAAAACGTGCTGCAAGCGGCAGGTGCCGACCTGAACAACGTGGTTAAGACCACCGTTTTCCTTTCGGACATGGCCAACTTCGCCGAGATGAACGAAGTGTATGCCGAGTTTTTCTCGCAGCCTTTCCCCGCTCGTTCGGCCGTAGCCGTGAAAGCATTGCCTAAGGGAGCACTGGTAGAAGTAGAGTGCATCGCCGCCAAATAAGGGGGCAAGACGTAAAGTGCAGAAACAAAACCGTTCACAACTTACTGCAAAAATGACAGCCGTAAACAAAAAAGCCATATATCGGGAGCTTACCGACTACGTGATGATTGGCATCGGCATGGCTTTCTATAGCTTGGGTTGGGTGGCCTTTTACTTGCCCAACCACATCACCTCAGGTGGTGTAGCCGGTCTTTCGTCCATCATTTTTTGGGGCACACACACGCCCGTACAGGTTACTTATTTTAGCTTGAACCTGATACTTCTTGCCATTGCCCTAAAAGTTTTGGGCTTTAAGTTTTGCATAAAAACCATCTATGGCGTGATGATGATGACCATGTTCGTCTCGTTGTTCCGCCAACTCTTCCCCAATCCCACCATCCTTCGCGACGAACCCTTCATGGCCTGCATCATCGGATCGTGCTTCTGCGGTATCGGTTTGGGCTTCGGGCTGTCTTATCACGGCAGTTCGGGTGGGTCGGACATCGTTGCGGCCATCATCAACAAATATCGCGACATTTCTCTTGGGCGCGTTATCCTGCTGGTAGACATGATTATCGTAAGCCTTAGCTACTTGGTTTTGAAGAGTTGGGAGCAGGTTATCTATGGCTATGTGGGACTTATCGTGGTGTCGTTTGTGCTCGACCAAGTGGTGAACATGGGCAAACGCTCGGTGCAGTTCCTCATTATTTCCGAACGCTACGAAGAGATTTGCCAACGCATAACAAGCACCCCACCCCACCGCGGATGCACCATCATCGATGCCACGGGCTATTATTCAGGTAATCATCTCAAGCTGGTGGTTCTTGTAACCAAACAGCGTGAGGCCTCGCAAGTGTACAGTATGATTGACGAAATAGACCCACACGCCTTCGTTACGCAATCTTCTGTGAGCGGCGTTTACGGAAATGGATTTGATAAGTTCAAGGTTAAACGAAGTAAAAAGCGCGTGGATGGTGTGCCAAAGACTGACGGCACGGCTGCTGTTTAGCACTATCGCAACCACATTAGCACGCGCTCGCCGCAGCGCATAAGCAAAAAAACTACATATCAGCGTATTTCGTTTGAGAGATTTCTCACTGGCAACGGCCACATTATATAATAAGGTGTGGCGTGCGATGCGTGAGAAATCTCTCAAATTTGTTTATGGGGACGAGGGAACAAGTTGACGGGTTGAAGAGTTAACAAGTTAACGAGAGCACCAGTTAACAAGCTGACGGATTGACGAGTTAGCGAGGTTATGAGCTGAAGAGTTGACGGGAGAACCGCTCTGCTACAAAGAACAAATGCGGCAAAGTCTACAACAAGGAACGCCAAAAGACAAGCGTTTGTCGTCCAACTGCTTTACACTTACAAAGTGCCTAAAACGAAATACAAAACGCCGTTCCAGCACTTAGTTGCAACATATTCTTCTTTATTCGCTCGGTTAACACCTCGTTGGGCAGGGGTGGAGCGTTGGGAAACTCTTGTCGTTTCCATTCCGAAGGGTTCAATGTTACCGTAAACGTGTTGAGCGAATAATTAAAATCGAGGAACGCGCGCCAACTATAAGTCTGCTTATAGGCCACGGTGAGCGACATGCCCGTGCCAAAACGCAGTGCCTTGTTGCCTTGAATGGTGAGGAAGTCCCATTCGGTGGTGTATTTTTCTTGCGTGTCGGTGTAGCTTTCAGGCGTTCCAATCTTCACCGTACCTTCCTTCATGGCGCGCACCGAGATGCTCTTAAAGATGTTGCGCCCAACGGTAAACTTGCCACCCAAAGACATACGAGGCATGAAAGGCCATGCCAGATAAAGCCCCAGAGAGGAGCAAAGCTCGTTTAGGCCAGTGCGCGAGAAGTCGTAAGTAACGCCTTCGGGGAGGTTTGACGTGCCAGAATGCCCACTAAATGGCCTGTCCAGGTGCTTTACATGGTGGCCAACCAGTTGCCACGAGGTACCAACGCCGATGTAGGGATTAAAGAAATAGGCTGCCTCCACGCCCACCATAGCCCCCGTTCCAAACTGCATAAGGAACGGAACATCGCCCAATGTAGCCTTAAAGCTGTCTGGCGTGCGAAGTCTTTGCTGCCCTAGAATGCCGCTCATGCGGATAGAGAAGAACGAAGGGTGGGTACTTAGGTTCACCAAGCTATGCTTTTCGGGTGCGACTAGCCCTTTTTTCTTAAACAACAAGTCGCTCAGAGCATAGCCAAGCTCGGTAGACATGATGCCAATACCTGCTCCACAAAACACGTCGCTCATCCAATGGCGGTTGTTAAGCATGCGCATCACCCCCGTGGCAGTGGCCACGCCATATCCTGCAAAGCTGTACCAAGGGCTAACCGTGAGCCCATACTCCTTGTGAAGGATGGTTGCAGCCACGAAAGCCGTTGCCGTATGTCCCGATGGGAACGAGTTGTGGGTGCTGTTGTCGGGCCGCATTTGGTTCACCGTAGTTTTAATGGTGTTCACGATGGCGGCCATAATGGCAAACGACATCGCGCTACTAGCCAAATAACGAACAGGAGAACTCTTGCCCCGAACGCCCATAACCTGCATGCCTGTGGCTAATGCAAAGGGCGCAAACTGCACATAATCGTCGACCGACGACTTAAATTCGGGAACAAACTCTTTGTGCAAGTAATACACGCGGTGGCGTTCGCTTCTGCCCAACACGCCTGCAAGGATGAGCGGAAGGCCAACGTAGGTTAAACTTCGGTCGAACCTAATGTCGTCGCGACGATGTATCACCGAGTCGTTCGCGGCTGTTTCTGGCTGCATCTCGTGCAGGGAGCGTGCCAAAAGAGCCGAGTCTGCCGTCTCGTTATTTACGTTGACGCTATCTTGGGACACGCCAACGCGTTCGGCATCGCTGCTTTGGGCGGCGACGTCGAGGGCGAACAACAAAAAAAAGGCTACCCAAACGCACTGGACAATGCGCCAATGCCAAGCAGAGAAAGGCTCTGCTTGCTTGTTTTCCTGTGTTCGGCAATGTTCGTTTACATGTAGAGTTGAACTGTTTTTTGATGTCAGCATAGTGTTAATTGGTGATTGTTGGTACGGCCTTCTCGACCTGCGGCACGCAAAGATAGCAAAAAATCCACTTTCAACAAAGCCTTTACGGTAAAAAGATAGTGGCTACGAGCAGGCCAACTGCTTGCCAACAAGGGGCACAAGACACTTTTTTACCAAAAAAGTTCACGGCAAGACACATTTTAATATATAAAACATGGAAGTGTCAATTTATTGTGGTAAATTTGCAATTCAATTAGTACTATAAAGTTATATGAGTCTTAACATGCTTACAGCCATCACGCCTATCGATGGCCGTTATCGCGGTAAAACCGAACCGTTAGCCAACTACTTCTCGGAATATGCCCTTATCCGCTATCGCGTAAGGGTTGAAATAGAATATTTTATCGCCCTTTGCGAGCTGCCTTTGCCGCAATTGGCCGGTGTGGGTAGCGAGCGTTTCGACCAACTACGCGACATATACCGCACTTTCGACGAGGCTAAGGCACAGCGTGTTAAAGACATCGAGAAGGTTACGAACCACGACGTGAAGGCCGTGGAGTATTTCATTAAGGAAGAATTCGATGCCATTGGCGGCTTGGAACCTTACAAGGAGTTCATCCACTTCGGGCTAACTTCGCAAGACATCAATAACACCAGCGTGCCACTTTCGCTGAAAGAGGCACTCGAAGAATGTTATTATCCGCTGCTGGAAGAACTGATTGGGCAGCTAAACAAATATGCCGAAGCGTGGAAAGACGTGCCCATGCTGGCCAAAACGCACGGCCAACCGGCATCGCCAACACGTCTGGGCAAAGAGGTTGGCGTGTTTGCCTATCGCTTGGAAGAGCAGTTGGCGCAGCTTAAAGCCTGCAAGATGTCGGCTAAGTTTGGCGGAGCCACGGGCAACTACAACGCCCACCACGTGGCTTACCCACAAATAGACTGGCGCGAGTTCGGCAACCGTTTCGTCAGCGACAAGCTAGGACTGGTGCGCGAGCAACTAACCACCCAGATAAGCAATTACGACAACATGGGCGCAGCATTCGATGCCATGCGCCGCATCAATACAATCGTGCTCGATTTGGATCGCGACTTCTGGATGTACATATCTATGGACTACTTCAAACAGAAGATAAAAGCGGGCGAAGTGGGTTCGAGCGCGATGCCACACAAGGTTAATCCCATCGACTTTGAGAACAGTGAGGGCAACCTAGGGCTGGCAAACGCCGTGTTACAGTTCTTGGCACAGAAGCTGCCCGTTAGTCGTTTGCAACGCGATCTCACCGACTCTACCGTGCTACGCAACGTGGGCGTGCCAATGGGGCATGCACTCATCGCCTTCCAAAGCACGCTTAAAGGGCTTGGCAAGCTCATTCTCAACGAAGAAAAGCTAGCCGAAGACTTGGAGAACACATGGGCGGTGGTGGCCGAGGCCATACAAACCATCTTGCGCAGAGAGGCTTACCCCAACCCCTACGAGGCGTTGAAAGCCCTAACACGCACGAACGAGAAGATGACGGAACGCACCATTCACGACTTTGTTAATCAGCTGGACGTAAACGAAGACGTGAAGAAAGAGCTGCTCGCCATTAATCCCTGGAACTATACGGGGCTGTAAGCAGGGCAGCTAAGAAACAAGAGAACAAGATGAGTGATAAAAGAAAGCCAGTAAACCTATAAACGCATTAACTCGTAAACTGGTCAACTGGTTAACTCGTAAACTAAGTATTATAAACCTAACTAAACTATAAATTAAAAGAATTAAAAGTAAAGTATTAACGCAACCGTGAGGTTAAAAAAGAATTAAAATTATGGAATCAGAAATGGAAAAGACCCCTCAAGACACGTCGAAAGGACAGCAAGAGGAAAGCCGTGAAGGCTACAACGCAGGTGGAAGCTATTCCCGAACCTATGGAAATGCTGGTGCAAGAACGCAAAGGCCACGAATTCACACCCAACGCGCTTACAGTACCGACCGCAGAAGTAGCGGCGGAGAAGACGAAGGAGCGTTCCGTCCCGAAGGATTTGGAGCCAACTTGCAAACCGGCGCAGCACCACAACAAAGGCAATACCGCCCTCGTTACAACAATTACAACAACGAAGGTGGCAGCTATCAGCAACGCAGCGGATACAACAACAACAACCGCAGCGGATACCAACAGCGACAAGAGGGCGGCTATCGCCCACGTTATAACAACGCACAAGAGGGCGAAGGCGGCTACCAACAGCGCGCCAACTACCAACCTAGGCAAGAGGGCGGCTACCGTCCACGCCAAGAAGGCGGCTACCAAGCCAACCAAGAAGGCGGCTATCAGCAGCGTTCCAGCTATCAGCCACGCCAAGAAGGAGGCTATCGTCCACGTTATAACAACGAGGAAGGCGGCTATCAGCAACGCGGCGGCTACCAGCAACGCTCGTACAACAACAATAACAATCGTGGTGGCTATCAGCAACGCGGCGGCTATCAGCAACGCGGTGGCTACCAACAAGGCGGTTACCAACAACGTGGCGGCTACCAACAACGTGGCGGTTATCAGCAAGGCAACTATCGCCAACGCACGCCCGACTACGATCCAAACGCAAAATACAGCTTGAAAAAGCGTATAGAATATAAGGAAGAGAACATCGATCCCAACGAGCCACTGCGCTTGAACAAGTTCTTGGCCAACGCCGGCGTGTGCAGCAGACGCGAGGCCGACCAGTTCATACAGTCGGGTATGGTGAAGGTTAACGGCAATGTTGTTACCGAATTGGGTACGAAGGTACTCCGTTCAGACGAGATTATCTTCCACGAACAGCCCGTAACGCTCGAAAAGAAAGTGTACGTGTTGATTAACAAGCCCAAGGATTACGTTACAACCAGCGACGACCCACAACAACGCAAGACGGTGATGGACCTCGTTAAGGGCGTTTGTCCTGAGCGTATCTACCCCGTTGGCCGACTCGACCGCAACACAACGGGTGTGCTGCTGCTCACCAACGACGGCGACTTGGCCAGTAAGCTGGCTCATCCCAAGTTCTTGAAGAAGAAGGTATACCATGTGTTCCTCGACAAGGAAGTTACCGAACACGACTTGCAACAGATTGCAACGGGCGTTACGCTCGACGACGGCAAAGTGCATGCAGATGCCATCGAGTATGCCAACGACAAGGACAAGACACAAGTGGGAATTGAAATCCACAGCGGAAAGAACCGCATTGTGCGCCGTATATTCGAAAGCTTAGGCTATCGCGTGGTGCGCCTTGACCGCGTTCAATTCGCCGGACTCACCAAGAAGAACCTCAAACGTGGCGACTGGCGCTTCCTCACCGAGAAGGAAGTAGATATGCTGAGAATGGGGGCTTTTGAATAATAAACAATAGGAGTTAAGGAGTTAAGGAGTTAAGGAGTTAAGCCAAATGCTTTTGTGGTGCTGGCTGAACTCTTTATAGCCTGGCTTCTTAGCAACTTAGCTTATGATATTAAGGCGTTAAGCCAAATGCTTTTGTGGTGCTGGCTAAACTCTTTATCGCCTGGCTTCTTAACAACTTAGCTTATGATATTAAGACATTAAGTCGTATGCAAACAAAACGCTTCCAAGATCTTGTTGCTTGGCAGAAGGCACATGCGTTTGTACTTGCTGTCTATCAGCTGAGCGGCCTTTTCCCTGCCCATGAACGGTTCGGACTTTGCTCGCAGTTTCAACGGGCAGCGGTTTCCATACCCGCTAATATAGCTGAGGGGTATAGGAAATTGGGAATAGCCGATAAATTGCGGTTCTTGAATATTGCGCAAGGTAGTTTGGAGGAATGTAGGTACTACATCCTTTTGTCAAGAGACTTGGGCTACATCGACAGCAACACGTACGAAACAATGGCTATACAGATAGAGGAAGTGAGCAAAGTACTTAATGGTTATTGTCGAGGAATACTGAATAACTCTCATGGCAATGAACTGTAAAAGCTTTATTTAGTAGGCCTTTTCCATGGTAATATGTGTAAGGCATAACTCAATATCTTAGTTAATAAAGGAATATAGACAGATAAAGGAGTAAGAAATGAAAAGTTGAGAATAAGACGGAGTGAAAAAATGGCTAACGCCCTCTAAAAGTGAAAGGGTGAAAAGGTGAAAGGGTGAAAAAATGGCTAACGCCTTTAAAAGGTGAAAAGGTGAAAAAGTGAAAAGGTGAAAGAATGGCAAACGCCTTTAAAAGGTGAAAAGCATTTGGCTTAACTCCTTAACTCCATAACTCCTTTAACTCCTAATGTTGAAAAGGTGAAAAGTTGGCCAACGTCTTTAAAAGGTAAAAAAACTAAAAAGCATTTGGCTTAACTCCTTAACTCCTTAACTCCTTTAACTCCTCAACTTAACTCCTTAACTCCTAATAAAAAACATCAATGGAAAAAACTCGTAGAACAAAGATTGTAGACGTTCTTCAACGTACTGACTTCGGTTCAGAGGTCAATGTGAAGGGCTGGGTACGAACTCACCGCAGCAGTAAGGTGGTAGATTTCATCGCCTTAAACGACGGTTCTACCATCAACAACGTGCAAATAGTTGTCGACCCAACAAAGTTCGACACCGAATTACTTAAACAAATAACCACCGGCGCATGCGTAAGCGCAACGGGTAAGCTGGTGGAAAGCCAAGGCCAAGGCCAAAACTCGGAAATTCAATGCACCGAGTTGCAACTCTTGGGCGGCTGCGGCAGCGACTATCCCATGCAGAAGAAGGGCCAAACCTTCGAGTATATGCGCCAGCATGCACACCTCCGCTTACGCACCAACACCTTCGGAGCCGTTATGCGCATACGCCATAACATGGCCATTGCCATTCACCAATACTTTCACGAGCACGGCTACTTCTACTTCCATACGCCCATCATCACCGCTAGCGATGCAGAAGGGGCAGGCGAAATGTTCCAGGTTACCACGAAAAAGCTGGACGACTTGAAGAAAGACGAGGACGGAAAGGTGAACTACAACGACGACTTCTTCGGCAAGATGACCAGCCTTACCGTGAGCGGACAGCTTGAAGGCGAGCTTGGAGCAACGGCCTTGGGGCAGATTTACACCTTCGGCCCAACCTTCCGAGCCGAAAACAGCAACACGCCACGCCACCTTGCAGAGTTTTGGATGATTGAACCCGAAATGGCTTTCATCGACCTTGACGACCTGATGGACACCGAAGAAGACTTCATTAAGTATTGTGTGCGCTGGGCATTAGACAATTGCAAGGACGACCTTGCGTTCCTCAACAAGATGATAGACAACACACTGATTGAACGTTTGCAGGGTGTTGTGAGCGAAGAGTTCGTTCGACTAGACTACACCGAGGGCATTAACATCCTTGAAGAGGCCGTGAAAGCTGGTAAGAAATTCGAGTTCCCCGTTAGCTGGGGCATGGACTTGGCCAGCGAACACGAACGTTTCTTGGTTGAAGAGCACTTCAAAAAGCCTGTCATCATGACCCACTACCCCAAGGGTATCAAGGCTTTCTACATGAAATTAGACGAAGACGGCCGCACCGTTCAAGGCACCGACGTGCTGTTCCCACAAATAGGCGAAATCATTGGCGGTAGTGTTCGCGAAGAAAACTACGACAAGTTGGTGGCTCAAATCGAAGAACGCCACATCCCCATGAAGGACATGTGGTGGTATCTAGACACACGTCGCTTTGGTTCATGCCCCCACGGAGGTTTCGGTTTGGGCTTCGAAAGGCTCATCCTCTTCGTTACCGGCATGCAAAACATTCGCGACGTCATCCCCTTCCCACGCACGCCGAAGTCGGCAGAGTTTTAACAACGCCGTTGCGAAAGAGATAAACCAATCCGTATACCGATAGAAAGGCAAGAAAGAAACTAGCTCCACGCCCCCAAAAGGGCAGCGCGCAGGCTCTCTCTTGCCTTTGCTTTTTCGCTAACAAAAGGTTAAAGAAACAGCCCAACACGCCATGACACGCCGTTTTGAGCAAACGGATACCGAACAAACACACTTCGCCCACCGCGCGAAGGCACTAAGAAAACAAACCAACAAAACGATAACGATATGAAAACAATTACCTTAATGGCTTTGGCCATGTGCCTAAATCTGCTTTCGGCAATGGCACAAGTAACAGCAAGAATTGAGTATCCGCACCGCGGAGACTATGAAGACCAAGTGGTTGCACCCGTTGGCGAACGTGGACTCATTGTCTATTCGTTTGCCAAAAAGGCCGATAAAGGCAAGCGATACTTCAAAACCGAGTACCTCTCTACCGACCTCAAACCCCTGTTTACCGACTCAACGCTGATAGACGACGACTTGTATTTTTACAGTTGCACCTTCAACAACGATGTCAACTACACCGTTTTGCGCGCCCGAAGTGGGGCTTTCTCTGTGTACGCCTTCAACACGAAGGACCACAAGACGAAAGTTACCGACAGCGAATACACACGCAAAGCCAGCATGCGCGACCTTGTTATACACGATGGCAAGCTGGTATTCAGTTCCACCCAGAAACGTTTGGAGCGCATAGGCATTGTAGATCTCAACACAGGCGAAAGCCGCTTTGCCGACATACACATACCCGGCGTAAGAGATAGAAAGGTGTTTATACTGCAAAACACCATTCTCGACAACATCATCTACGCCGTTGTAAAGGGCGAACGCGAACTTTACTTGGCGCGCGTAGACTTCAACGGCACGCAGTTGGGCATTACCAACCTCACCACCGACATCGACCAAGACCTGCTTTCGGCATCGCTTTCTAAGGCCAACAACAAGTATTTCATGACCGGAACCTACACCAAGAGCAAGAAAGGCGGCGCGCAAGGCATCTATTTTGCACAACTGGAAAACTGGCAAATTAAGAAACAGCGGTTCGTTAACTTCCTCGATTTGAAGAATTTCACCGATTATATGAGCAACAGGCGCAAGGCCAGGATAGAACGAAAGAAAGAAAAAGCCGAAAAGGCTGGTAAGGAATACAGCCTGAAATACAACATCGCCTCGCACGGCATCATGACCGACGGCAAGGATTACTTTTACCTAGGCGAGGCCTTCTATCCCACTTACGTAACCTATTGGGCCGGAACGGTAATGGTAACCCAGTTTAACGGCTATGCCTACACCCACGCCGTGCTGGCCAAGTTCGATGCCGACTGCAACCTACTTTGGGACAATTGCTTTGAAATGCGCCCCCGACAAAAGCCCATGTACGTTAAGCGCTTTATCTCGGCAGGCATTAAGAAAAACGATGTAGACCTTGTTTATGCCGACGATAAGATGCTCGTTTCTAAGCTTTTCAACAACAAAACGGGCGAAGTGGCACAAGAACGCAAGTCGGAAATGATTGAAACAGACAACGAAGACGAGGACGTTAAGAAGATGAGATACTCTGGAACGCTGCACTGGTACGGCAAAAACTTCATCGTCTACGGCAGGCAAATCATCAAAAACCACAACACCGGCGAACGTCGCAAGGTATTCTCAATCACCAAATACACCATTAAATAAGCACAACACATGAAAACAACACGCAACACACAAGGGCTTGCACGTCTGTTTGCAGCCCTATTACTTGCCTTTTGCTCGGCAACACCCCTCTTTGCACAAGCATTCGACGGCAGCGACGACAGTAAGATATACCTCGGCTACACCAATGTAGGCGGCAGGCATGGAGTTGAAATTGGCTACGAAGAAGGCATCAACGACTTTCTTTCGTATGGCGCAAAGTTCACCACGCTACGCTATAAGGACGACGAAGGCGAGAAAGAGTCTAGGTTTTACGACTTTTCCGACCTCGGCATTTATCTCAACTACCATTTCATGGAAGTGTTAAAGCTACCCGACAACTTCGACATTTACGTAGGCCCGATACTTAGTACCAAAACCATGTCCTTGCAAACGGGCGTGCGCTATAACTTCGGCGAGGTGTTCGGCGTATACGGCTCAGTGCAATACAACTTCTTCGAGACCATAACCATAGGCAGCAACTTAGGCGTTTACCCCGAAAAGTTCGCTTTCTCGGCAGGTTTCACCATCAGCATATAATGGTGTAGGCCGCCGAACGGCTGTTAAAACAAAACATTAAAGCGTTGCCTTCCACGCGCAATACGTGGCATAGGCAACGCCTTTTCTTATTGTACTACCAATCTAAGGCTATCCACTTTAAGTCTTGCACGCATCCATTGGTGCAATCGTTTCTTGTCCGTTGGCGACAGTTTCCCCTTGCAGTCAACAACGGCCAATACATATTGCGTTGTGGCCGTTGTGTCAACGCGGGCCTCGGCAACGTTGCCCAGACTGATACTTGTGGTTTGCGGACAAATGGCTTGTATCTCCGTACGCATGTCGCTGGCCAATTTTGGCAGGCGTTCATACTTTCGGTTTTTGGCTTTCAACGCCCGTATTTCGTCAGCCTGCTCCAAAAGTTTCGTGTTCTTTGCCTGCGATGCACCGCCGTTTACGTTGAGCATCTGGCTCAACATCAGGCTATCAGCCTGCATTCCCTGTATCACGTTCAGCTTAAACTGCCCCAGCTTGTACTCCTCCATACGCCTTCGGGCATCAGTTATTTCCGCCTCAGTAAGGCGTTTTCCCACGGTTACGATGTTCAGCGAACTACTCTTGTCGTCTATCTTGTGCGAGATAATCTGGGCACCCTTCGTCTCAAACTCATTCTTAACGAACTTCAAGATGGCGTTTTCCTGCACACTCTCGCGCACAATTTGTACGGTCATGTAGGCGGCGGGCAGCATTGTAAGCACCACTGCGCCTATCATATAGCGGTTAACAACGGCCAAGCGCGCTGCATCCACACTGTCCTTACGTTTAAACCGCAACATCCGCACCCCCAAAAACGTGGCTAGGGCGATGAAAACCGTGTTGATGAAGTACAGGTAAAACGCCCCGAAGAAATACGAAAGGTTGCCAACGGCCAGTCCATAACCTGCCGTACACAGCGGCGGCATCAAGGCTGTGGCGATGGCAACACCCGGCAGTACGTTGCCTTTACCCTTTGTACAAAGTGCCAAAATACCTGCCGCACCGCCGAAGAGGGCGATGAGCACATCGTAAAGCGTGGGCGACGTACGAGCAAGAAGTTCAGATTGCGCCTCGGTTAGCGGCGTAATGGTGAAATAAAGCGTGGCCGTAATCACACTGATAACCGTTGCCACAAGGTAATGCGTGGCCGAACGTTTAAGCAATTCCAAGTCGGTAATGCCCACTGCCAACCCCATACCAATGATAGGACCCATCAATGGCGAGATAAGCATGGCACCGATGATTACGGCCGTGGAGTTAACGTTCAGTCCTAGCGATGCAATAAGGATGGCAAAGATTAGCACCCAAAGGTTTGCACCGTGGAAAGTAACACTGCTGCTTATCTGTTTGATGGTTTCTTTCTCGTTCTCTTTGTCGGGCAGGGCGTTGAAATAGCCTTTCACCACCTGCCAAAGTGTATGTTCACTGTTTGTCATATTTCTGTTATTTAGCTGCAAAATTACACGTTTAAGCTGACATTCGCAAATAGAGGGTGCCTTGTCTTTTAATATTTCTACAAATGGAGAGGGTTTATTATCTTCTTAATGCCAACACAAGACAAACACCCTTCTTCATATACGAAGTGCAGAAAAAACAACACACAGGCTTGTAAACGTACGAAAAAGCAACAACTCCCTAACACATCAACTCATGAACTTACAAACTTACAAACTCAAAAACTTATAAACTCATCAACTTACAAACTCAGAAACTTATAAACTTACAAACTCAAAAACTCACCAACTCATCAACTTATAAACTCATCAACGCATCAACACATCAACTCACAAACTTACGAACCTACAAACTCACAAACTTACAAACTCAAAAACTTATGAACTCTAAAAATCACAAACGGATAAACACATCAACTCACGAACTTACAAACTCATTAACTCAAAAACTTAAATCGTTATTTTTTATTTTACAAACCCGTGCAAATTTCCTCTCCGTTCTAGCGAAAATACAGGCCGAAAAGTAGGTAAAATACTACTATTTCTAACCTTTCACGCCTTTCAGTTTGTCTGTTTTTAAGAACACAACCTGCATTTAGCACCATTTTGCCTTTCTAGATTGGTTGCCAACTCATTATTTTTCACGCCCAAAAACACGCTTTTTGCCCCTAAAATCCCACTTTTTAATGGTCATTTTGCCCTTTTGGGCCATGAATTTCATGGTTCAGAAAGGTTATATTTATACCATTGCAGCGTGTTTTTATGCTTTTCGTCTGCCATTTAGCACCATTTTTCACCGCATTTAGCGGCATTTCGCCTTGCATTTAGCACCAAAACGCACTGCATTTAGCAGCAAAACGCAGTGCATTTAGCACCAAAACGCAAGGCATTTAGCGGCATATTGCACTATATTTAGCAACAAATAGCCCGAAAACTGGTGCAAATGGCCGTTTCTTTAAATAAAAATTCATTTCCCACATTCACTTGCTACCCCCTTTTTAGCATCAAAACAAACCTTCGCGAGAATCGATTTTTTGCGGCAAGGTGAGCGATTGGTGGACAGAAAGGGTACTCAGAATGTTAAAATTTGCACTGAAAACTGTACAAATTCGGGGTTGACTGCATCATTCTGATGCCAGCCAAAGATAAAAAAGGACACAAGAAATAAGGCCTAACGCAGATATGCGAAAGGTACAAAAGGACTAATAAAATGCCAGCTTAATCCTTATCTGCATACAACGATGCCGCCCTAACACGCGAAAGGGTTTCGGGAGTCATCTGCAAATAGCTGGCCACATACACCAACGGCGCACGCAAAACAACTTGTGGCGACTGTTTACAAAGTTTCAGATAGCGGTCTTGTGCCGTTTCAAAACGCAACATGTCGGCATGCACTTGCGAGATAATGAGACTCTCCTCCAAAATTTTTCTGTACAATATCTGAATGTTTACGTTGTGCAACGCCACCTCTTCCAACCTATGCTTAGGCATGGCATAGACGAGCGTAGGTTCAAGTGCTTCCAGTTGTAAGTAGGTGGGTTTCTCCTTAAAAAGGCTTTCGATACACATCACGATGCTGTGTTCCACCCCGATATGCTCGGTAAGCTCCTTGCCATTCTTAAAGTAGAATTGGCGAGTAAGACCACGTTCCACATAATAAATATGTTCGCAAACGTCGCCTTCTTTGAGAATGATTTCCCCCTTAGCAAACTTCATTGGCACCAAGACGCTCTCTAAAATGTCGAGTTCGTCGTGTGTCATGGTGCTATACTTTCGCGCCAATTCGCGAGCGATGTCGCGTGTGTTATTGTTGAGTTCTTTCATGTCTCCACTCCTTTCTTCTCTCTTGCAGCGGTTTAGTCGAGTTTCAGCACGGCCAAGAAAGCCTTTTGCGGAACTTCCACGTTTCCAATCTGCTTCATACGTTTCTTTCCTTTCTTCTGTTTCTCAAGTAGCTTACGCTTTCTACTAACGTCGCCTCCGTAACATTTGGCCGTTACGTCTTTTCTTAGGCACTTCACCGTTTCGCGTGCTACAATCTTCGCACCGATGGCGGCCTGTATGGCGATGTCGAATTGCTGTCTGGGTATAAGTTCTTTCAGCTTTTCGCACATTCGGCGACCAAAGGTCGTGGCATTGTCGAAGTGGGTAAGCGTAGACAAGGCATCAACGGCCTCGCCGTTCAACAAGATGTCGAGTTTCACCAATCGCGAAGGCCTAAAACAATCGACATGGTAGTCGAACGAGGCGTAACCCTTGGAAATAGACTTCAACTTATCGTAAAAGTCGATAACGATTTCGCCCAAAGGCAGCATGAAATGCAGTTCAACGCGATTGCCGCTAACGTATTCTTGGTTGATAAGTTCGCCTCGCTTGTCCATGCAAAGTTTCATTATCGGCCCAATATAGTTAACGTTGGTAATGATAGATGCCCTGATGTAGGGTTCTTCTATATGGTCTATCATCGTTGGGTCGGGCAATCCCGAAGGGTTGTGCACCTCACGTTCGTTGCCCATCTTGTCGTAAACCATGTACGAAACATTGGGTACCGTGGTGATGACATCCATATTAAACTCGCGGTCTAGTCGCTCTTGTATAATCTCCATGTGCAGCAAACCCAAGAAACCACACCTAAAACCAAAGCCCAAAGCCACCGACGACTCGGGCGAGAACGTCAGCGAGGCATCGTTCAGTTGCAGTTTTTCGAGCGATGCGCGCAGGTTTTCGTATTCAGAAGGCTCAATAGGATAAACACCTGCAAACACCATTGGCTTTACTTCTTGAAAGCCTTCTATGGCCGATTGACATGGTTTGTCGCGATGGGTAATGGTATCCCCCACCTTCACTTCCTTAGCATCTTTTATTCCACTGATGATGTAGCCCACCTCGCCAGTACGCAACTCTTGCTTGGGCACCATGTCCATTTTAAGCACGCCCACCTCATCGGCCGCATACTCCATGCCCGTATTGAAAAACTTCACGTTGTCGCCCTTGCGTATAACGCCGTTCATCACCTTGAAGTAGGCAATAATTCCACGAAAGGAATTAAACACCGAGTCGAAGATAAGCGCTTGCAGTGGAGCATTATCATCGCCCGTGGGATGTGGCACCCTTTGCACAACGGCTTTAAGGATGTCTTCAACGCCCTCGCCCGTCTTACCCGATGCGCGTAGGATGTCGGCCTTATCACAACCCAGCAGTTCAACAATCTCGTCTTCAACTTCTTCTGGCATGGCACTAGGCATATCCACCTTGTTGATGATGGGAATAATCTCCAAATTGTGTTCGATGGCCATATAGAGGTTCGAGATGGTTTGCGCTTGTACGCCTTGTGTTGCGTCTACAACGAGCAACGCCCCTTCGCAGGCGGCGATACTGCGTGAAACCTCATAAGAAAAATCCACGTGTCCCGGGGTGTCGATGAGGTTAAGCACATAGTTTTGTCCCTCGTGCTGGTATTCCATCTGTATGGCGTGGCTCTTAATGGTGATGCCGCGCTCTTTCTCCAAGTCCATATCGTCGAGCATTTGCCCGCCAGTAACTTGAATGGTTTTGGTAAATTCCAGCATACGGTCGGCCAAAGTAGACTTCCCGTGGTCGATGTGTGCGATGATGCAGAAGTTTCTTATATGGTTCATTCTTGGAAAAGAAGATTTATTTTTAACGGCAAAGTTAAGTATTTTAATTGGGATTTTATTGCTTACGCCTATAATTTTGGCAAATAATAGCTACCTTTGTACTAAAATAAAGAAACGATGAGAAAGATATTCTTCTTATTATGGGGTGCGGCGATGCTTACTGCGTGCCACGAAAGCATAGAAAAACGGGCGGAAAGAGAGGCTAAGGAGTACACGGCAAAGTATTGTCCCACGCCCGTAACCAACTATACGCGCACAGACAGCGTGGTGTTTTACCCCGAAACAAAGACCTATCACTATTATTGTTCGTTTGTAGACAAGATGGACGATGCCGCCATCATCGACAAGAACAGGCAGTTAATAGACGACATGCTGCTTAAATCGATTATCGAATCAACGAATTTGAAACCTTATAAAGAGGCTGGTTTTAGCTTTGCCTACACCTGCCATTCGGACAAAGAGCCACAAAAGGTGCTGTTTGAAACGAAGTACACCAAAAAGAGGTATTAACAATTGGGCCAACAAGACAAGTGCTTGTTGGCCCAATTGCTTACGTATTGTGCAAGGTGTGTGTGAGTTTTTGCAACAACACAAAGTATTTATGGGGTGTTTTTGCCGCATTTTGCCCATGTAACAAGGGCAAATACAGCTTGCTAATCATTGTTTAAGGCCGAAAGTAATATCTTTTCGGCGTTCTCTACGCGTTCTCTTGTTGGACTGTCAATGTGGTTCAGTGTATAGTTCAGACCCAATTTCTGCCACTTGTAGGCTCCCATCGAATGGTAGGGCAACACTTCTATACGTTTTACGTTGTGCAAGGTCTTGATAAAATCACGCAAAGCGTATAGATAAGCATCGTTGTCGGTAATGCTAGGAACAAGCACGTGGCGTATCCACACGGGTGTTTGGATTTGTGAAAGGTAGCTGGCGCAATCCAACACGTTGGTGTTGTCCCACCCCGTTAGCTTTCTATGCTCTTGGTTATCTATGTGTTTGAGGTCGAGCAGCACCAAATCGGTGAGGCTCATCAGCTTAGTAAACTTAGAGAAAAAGGGTTCTTGGCGTGTAAAAGGCTGTGCGGCAGAGTCGAGACAAGTGTTTATGCCTAGTGCTTTTGCCTTTTCGAAGAGTTCGAGCATAAAGTCTATTTGCAGCAGAGCCTCTCCCCCGCTCACCGTTATGCCGCCTTCCTTACCCCAATAGGGGCGAAAGCGTAACGCTTGCTGCAAAAGTTCGTCGGCCGAACGCATGTCGGCAGATTTCATTGCCCACGTGTCGGGGTTGTGACAATAACGGCAACGCATCTTGCACCCGCTTAAAAAGATGATGAAACGAATGCCTGGCCCATCTACTGAACCAAACGATTCGATGGAATGGACGTAAGCCTTACGTGGCATGGCCTCGCTGCTTGCGTTCGTGTTGACTGGAAGAAACGTGTTATTGTTTTCCATTATTTATTCTGTCGGGCATGATATAGCCCTCTTTATTGTTTTTCGCTAAGTGCTGATGTGGTAAGATGGTGAACGGCGTTAGAAGAAAGTCCCTCCACGTAAAAGCGCGGAGGGACTTATATATATGGCCGTAACGCCAAGTTTCTTTATGCCAACTTGCTGTGAGCCTGACGTGCAATTACGTCGAGTTGCTGCTCTTTGGTCAAGTCGATGAACTTAACGGCATATCCACTTACACGGATAGTGAAGTTGGCATACTCTTCTTTCTCAGGATGTTCCATGCAATCGATGAGTTTCTCAACGCCAAACACGTTCACGTTAAGATGGTGTGCGCCTTGGTCGAAGTAGCCGTCCATCACGCCAACAAGTGTGTTTACGCGCTCCTCTTCATTGTGACCGAGGGTGCTGGGGGCGATAGTCTGCGTATTAGAGATACCATCGAGCGCATATTCGTACGGAAGTTTGGCCACCGAATTAAGCGATGCCAGCAGGCCGTTCTTCTCTGCGCCGTACGAGGGATTAGCTCCTGGTGCCAGAGGAGCACCCTCGGGGCGGCCGTCGGGCATGTTACCAGTGAACTTACCATAAACAACGTTCGAAGTAATGGTAAGGATACTAGTGGTGGGTTCTGAGTTGCGATAAGTGTGGTGCTTACGAATCATGTTCATGAATGTCTTCAACAGCCACACGGCGATGTCGTCGGCGCGGTCGTCATCATTACCATAGCGGGGGAAATCACCAACCGTTTCGAACTTAACAGGGAAGCCTGTGTCGTCGCGAACGATGTTAACCTTGGCGTATTTGATGGCGCAAATGGAGTCGACCACATGACTAAAACCTGCAATACCTGTTGCGAATGTGCGGCGAACATCTGTATCTATCAATGCCAATTCTGCTGCCTCGTAGAAGTATTTGTCGTGCATGTAGTGGATAAGGTTAAGTGTGTTGACATAAACGCCAACCAACCATTCCATCATATCCATAAATCGGGGCATGAATTCTTCGTAAGTTACCACGTCGCCAAGTATCGGACGGAGCGCAGGACCGCATTGTTCGCGGGTTTTAGAGTCGACACCGCCGCTGATAGCGTAGGTTAGACACTTGGCCAAGTTGGCACGAGCGCCAAAGAACTGCATCTCCTTACCCGTCTGTGTGGCCGAAACGCAACAACAGATGGAATAATCGTCGCCCCAAATAGGCCGCATAACGTCGTCGTTCTCGTATTGAATGGAGCTTGTTTTCACCGAAATTCTCGATGCGTAACGCTTAAAGCCTTGGGGTAATCGCGAACAATAGAGTACCGTGAGGTTGGGTTCGGGCGATGGACCCATGTTTTCGAGGGTATGAAGGAAACGGAAATCATTCTTCGTAACCATCGAACGGCCGTCTTGTCCCATACCGGCCACTTCGAGTGTTGCCCAAACGGGGTCGCCAGAGAAAAGCTGATTGTAAGCAGGAATACGGGCAAACTTCACCATACGGAACTTCATCACAAGGTGATCGATAAGTTCTTGTGCCTCGGCCTCGGTGAGTGTGCCTTCGTTAAAGTCTCTTTGGATATAGATATCGAGGAAAGTGGAGATGCGTCCAACAGACATTGCCGCACCATTTTGCGTTTTAATGGCACCCAGATAGCCAAAGTAAAGCCATTGCACGGCCTCGCGAGCGTTGTTAGCAGGTCTAGAAATGTCGTAACCGTAAATCTCGGCCATTTCTTTCAATTCTTTCAATGCCTTGATTTGCATTGAAATTTCTTCGCGCAAGCGTATGATGTCTTCGGTCATAACGCCGCAACCGCAGTTGCGTTTGTCTTTTTCCTTCTCGTCGATAAGGAAATCTACACCATAAAGTGCAACACGACGATAGTCGCCAACGATACGCCCACGACCATAAGTGTCGGGCAAACCCGTAAGGATGTGATTGTGGCGAACGAGTTTCATCTCGTCGGTATAAGCATCAAAAACGCCGTCGTTGTGTGTTTTACAGTATTTAGTAAATATCTCGTGCAGTTTTTCAGATGGTTTATATCCGTAAGTAGTGCAAGCCTGTTCGGCCATATGAATGCCACCATAAGGCATAAAGGCACGCTTGAGTGGCTTGTCGGTTTGTATACCTACAACCTTTTCCAGGTCTTTAGTGTTCTCGCCGATGTAGCCAGGGCCGTAAGCCGTCATTCCAGAAACCACTTCGGTCTCCATATCCAACACTCCTCCCTTGGCGCGCTCTTCTTTTTGAAGGGCTTGGAGCATACCCCAAAGCTTGTTGGTGGCATCTGTCGGTTCGGACAGAAAACTCTCGTCGCCATTGTAAGCAGTGTAGTTGTTCTGTATGAATTCACGCATGTTGACTTCATCAAGCCATTTCTTACCTGTGAAGCCTCTCCACTCTTGTCTCATTTTTATTCAATGTTTGTTTGACATAATGTGCCGTGAGGCACAAAAACATAGTTAGAAATCTACCCTGTGGCTGATTTCGGATGCAAAGTTACACCGAAAAACAGTACCAAACAATACTAAAAAATGAGTATTTTACATTAATTACAAAATAAGAAGTTTCAGCCTATCTTTCTATCAACCAACAAGTAAAGAACAAAAGCACACAGAAAAGAACATTTACCCGAACGCTTTATGCGAAAACATCATAAACTGATGGACAAAAGTAAGCACATATAACGTAAGAGCAAAAAAGAGATAGGCAGCGAAATGAACGTAATTGACAATACGACAAGAAGGAACAAACGGTTAAAATAACAAAAAGGAGATAGGCTGGCGGCCAAACGAAACCAAACTAACAATTGGGTTTCGTTTGACTACCAACCTAATATGGTAAGCACAGCCCTAAGCCGCTGCCGAGGGATGTTGGCCTACACCAACTTGAAACGAACGCGGAAAGTACGTGTCGTTTCGTCCCAATTGGTGCCCAACAGCACGAACTTGCCAATCTGACCCGTGGAACGCACGTGCTTGCCTATGCAGGGACAAGCGTCGAAATCGCCTATTCTAACGATTCTCACCATACTTGAATAGTCGTCGGGCACGCGCGAGAGGTCGATACCTTCGGGTAAATCGTACCTATCTACAAGCTCGTAGGTAACCGGGAGGTCTTCTTCTATCAGCTCGTTCATGCGTCGCTCTATCTCCTTCTCGTCTTGTCGCGAAGGTTTTCTATCAAGCGTGTAGCTTATTTTGCTCTTCTTTCGCTCTACGTGCGCATTGGTTGAACGTCCACAATCGAACATCCTAATCATCACTTGGTTAAGTAAATGTTCGGCCGTATGCGCAGGTGGGAACTCGTCCTTATTGTGCGTGCACAGCAACAGTTCGTCGTCTTTCATCTTAGTGTTAAACTTAAAAATTCTTCCGTTATATGGAGCGAGTGTCATTGAGATGTTTCCATCGCGGCCGAGGTTCTCAACGGTTGTTTCGCCAGTGAGCAAATCTATCGCGCCAAAATGTCCTTCGGGTAGTTCCAGATAGTCGAACGCGTGCCCTGGGATATTTACTTGCACGCTATTGCTTTCGCCAGAGAAGTTAACCACCACCAAAAGTAATTCGTCTTGCCACTTTCTTAGGAAGGCGAAATGCCGTGCTGGATTGAAATGGTCTGACTGCGGATTAACGTACATCAGGTCGAAGAAAAGACCTTTACCAATAGTCGACTCGCCACGCGCTATACGAAGAATTTGCTGATACTGGGCATAAATCTCGTTTTCTTGTGCAGAAAGCTTTTCGCGGTCGAAGTAACCACGATAAAGAGAGCCAACTGTCCAATAGTCGAAGATGGTTGTACGCCCATCTATACCGCTAAACCCTTCGTTGTCCATGCCTGGTTCGCCAAACTCTTGGCCTGCATATATCAGCATGGGATTGCGTTGCATCAAGGCCGACACGATAAGGGCAGGTATCGCCCGCTGGGCATCGCCGCAGAAGAAAGGGCTTGCAATGCGCTGTTCGTCGTGGTTTTCAAGGAAGTAAAGCATGTGCTTACCAATATCGTCGAGCGATTGCCACTGGTGTGTAATGGCAGCTGCATGGCTTTCTTGGCGCACAATGCTCTTCATACAATCGTACATGCCCACCTTATCATAAAGGTAATCAAAGCCCGACTGCACATAAGCGCGGTATTGGTAGGGGTCGTAAACTTCGCCAATAACGATAGTTTGCGGATAATTCTCCTTTAATATGCCCGTGGCGTATTGCCAAAAGGCTGTTGGAACCATTTCAACCATGTCGCAACGGAAACCATCTACACCCGCATCTGCCCAAAACAAAAGGATGTCTACCATCTTTTTCCAAGTGTTGGGCACAGGAACAAAATGCTCGCTACGCCCTGCAGCGTCGCAATAGTCTACGCCATAGTTCAGCTTAATGGTTTCATACCAGTCGTTAATGCCAGGGTGATTGTCGAAACGGTCGTTGCCTGTGGCCTTTGCAGGCTGTTCATGATAGGTGTTTCCTGCACTATCGGTAAGCGGAATGGAGGGTTCGAACGGCTTTCCCCAACAATAATAAAAGTTGTTGTTGGTAGAGAAATGCAGGCTAGTGTCGTCGTTTTCACCTAAGTCGGCCACGCCATTCGGCCTGCAAACCGACTTATATTCTCGTGCAACATGGTTGGGTACAAAATCAACGATTACCTTCATGCCGCACTTGTGCACCCTTTGCACCAATGCCTTGAACTCTTCTAACCGATGTTCAACATCTACGGCCAAGTCTGGCGAGACGTCGTAATAGTCGGTAATGGCGTAAGGCGAACCCGCCCTACCCTTCACTATAACACTGTGTTGCGTGGGAATGCCGTACTCAGAGTAGTCTGTTTGCGATGCATGTCGGATAATTCCCGTAAACCAAATGTGGCTAATGCCCAACTTGCGGATGCGTTGCAGGGCTTGTTCGTCGAAGTCGTTCATCTTCCCACAGCCATTTTCGGCAATCGTTCCCCACCTTTTGTTAGTGAGGTTGCGATTGCCGAAAAGCCGTGGAAACACCTGATATATGATAATCTTGTTGTTCACGATGGTGTGTTTATTCCAAAGGTGGAGCGCAGAAAGGCTCTCCCAAGTAATGATTATTCTATGCCGTGTGCAGCAACAGCCTTGTCTATGCGACCAATCATGCCCTGTAAGGCTTTACCTGGACCGCATTCGGTGAAGTCGTTAGCACCGTCCTTTATCATGTTTTGCACGCTAGAAGTCCATCTTACCGAGCTGGTAAGCTGTGCTATGAGGTTTTTCTTAATCTCTTCGGGTGCAGTGTGAGCCTGTCCGTCCACGTTTTGGTAAACGGGACACTTGGGTTCAGCAAACGTAGTGTTCTCAATGGCGGTCTGCAATTCGTCTTTTGCGGGCTGCATCAAGGGCGAATGGAAGGCTCCACCCACCTTCAAGGGCAACGCACGCTTGGCACCAGCCTCTTTAAGCAGTTCGCAAGCTTGGTTTACAGCATCAATGTTACCCGAAATAACAAGCTGTCCGGGACAGTTGTAGTTGGCGGCAACCACCACGTTGCCCGTTGTGCTTACCTGTTGGCAAACCTTTTCCACCGTTTCATCGTCCAAACCAACGATGGCGGCCATTGTTCCGGGAGCCACTTCGCAAGCCTTTTGCATGGCCATTGCACGAGCATAAACCAAGCGCAAACCGTCTTCAAAGCTCAACGCACCTGCTGCTACGAGTGCAGAAAACTCGCCCAAGCTATGTCCGGCAACCATTGATGGGGTAAATTCGTCGCCCAAACAAAGGGCCGAAATAACGCTGTGCAAGAACACAGCAGGCTGAGTTATCTTTGTTTCTTTAAGTTGCTCATCAGTTCCGTTGAACATTATGTCCGTGATACTATAACCAAGGATTTCGTTGGCCTTATCAAACAATTCCTTTGCCAAAGGCTTTGAGTCGTACAGGTCTTTGCCCATACCCGCAAATTGTGCTCCCTGACCAGGGAAAACGTATGCTTTCATACCGAATTTAATTTGTTGTTGTAATTGATTTTAACTATTATGCAAAATTAATACTTTTCTTCCAACCCTGCAAATAATCGCCGTCCTATACTTATTTGCTCACTGCAAATGCTGTACATTATTCCATTACACACATTTAACCCCAATCAGCTCATTAGAAAAAAAGTTTTGATTTTGCCAAAGGAAACACTGAACAGGCGCAAAGCGTGAACTCGCCGGTCATATTCCAAATAATAAAGGAGGATTTTCATAACACGCTGCTTTTGAAAATCTGTAATGAACCGATTTCGGTTTAATAAAATGCAGCCGAGCATATAGCGTTTCCAAACTCGTTTCCTTCTTGCTTGACAACGAAACACCTTATACACCTGCAAGGTTTGGATTATCATTTAGTTCGCTTACGGCGATATTTTGAGGAACAAACTTTGCTCGATTATGAATCATGAAATTACCTGACTTACCATTATAGTTTACAGCAGCATCAGGAAATGCAACCAGATTGTTCTCTGGCTTAGTTGAAATTTCTCTTGTTCCATCGGGTAAGGTGTAATACCAATATACTTTCTGTCCTATTTTCTTTAGAATAGCATACACCTTATTCTTCCATGCCCTTTCTTCTTTGTCTACTATCTTATACGAATCGGCTATTCTGCCATGCTGCAAACAACCTTCTACATTTCTATCAGGTGCTGAACGTAAGAATTGCATTTGAGCTCGGCCTAGTTGGAAAAAGTGATAATATCCACTGCGTATTTTATAACACTTGCTCAATTCTTCCTTACTAATCATGTCAAGATTGACTATTGAGAATATATCACTATCCAATCTCGTTACATCGGTAACCAAGCGCTCGTCTATACATGCCTCAAAAGAGGGCTTTACATCCAAAAAGTATATATTAGGATTAAAAACTCTCAAGGCCTTACAAAACATCTTTTCGTCTGTTGTTGTCATAAACAACTGACAATCTCTTACCTTTTCCATCATTAATGGTGTTAATGGTTGGATAACTCCCTCATATTTAGTCGCACATAAACCAATGGGGGCATGTCGAAAACCACAGTGTTCACTGCCCTCGGTAGAACAGCGGACACGATGTCGCTGCTATTACACATTGTTTATCTCCTTATTGTTCAAAACGTTTTTACAATGAAGTTGCCTCGACTTTTATTGTTTATACGAATTGAGAGGAGTTTATTATCTTTGTGATGCAAAACCAAAACAAACACCCCTCTCATGCACGAAGTACTGGACAAAGATACGATAAAATCCAAAATTCTGCACCATTTATCCGTGGCTAAACGTGGTTATGTCTCTAAAATGACCTGATGGAAGTCATTCTATACATTCTCTACAAGCCAAAAAACAGGCTGTCGATGGCAGATGACTTCTGCGTTTCCATGATACTGTTTCCGTTGGCCATGAGCAGTATGTCCTACAACTACTCGCGCTGGCGGTCGTAAGCGTATGTGCTTTCCGTGCCGTTGACCATGCGCGCGTACTTAGCACAACCGTTTTGTCTAGTTTTATGTAATAAATTTAACATTATAAGTGCCCTTTTTCTCCACCAATCGCCCGCCTTGCCGCAAATAATCGATTCTCGCGAGGGTTCGTTTTGATGCAAAAAGGGGTCAGCTTGTGCGTGCGGCATAATGAATATTTATTACAAGCAACCGCCATTTGCACCTGTTTTGGGCTGTTTGTAGCGAAATATAGTGCAAAATGGTGCAAAATGCAGTGCAATATGCCGCTAAATGCAGTGCGTTTTGGTGCTAAATGCAGTGCGTTTTGGTGCAAAACGCAAGGTAAAATGGTGCAAAACGCAGTGCTAAATGGTGCAAAACGCGAAACAAAAAGCATAAAAATACGCCGCAATAGTATAAACATAACCTTCTAGAACCATGAAACACATGACTTAAAAGGGCAAAACAGCCATCAAAAAGTGGGATTTTAGGGTCTAAAAGTGGATATTTGGGCTTTAAAAATTACGAGCTGGCAACCAATCTAGAAAGGCTAAATGGTGCAAAATGCAGCTTTTGTTCTCAAAAACAGACAAAGAGAAAGGTGTGAAAAGCTGAAAATAGCGGCTAAAAGCATGCTTGACGACCTAAATTTTCGCTAGAACGGGGTAGTTTGGAATGTGTGTTTTGTAAAATATTATAATCGCATTTAACTCTAATCGGTTCGTTAAAAAATGATGAGAGAAGGTCTTTAACAAACCAATTGTACATCAGGAATACGCGCCCAGTTGAACTAAAAAGGATACGCTAAACCTGCATTTAGCATAGCCCATCTTAGTTATATTAAAGTGTAGAAAACTTAGTTTCTTACCTATTCTTAACCTAATCTCCTATCAAAGAAATGATCTTTATAGTCCTGTACGGCCTTTTTAATTAAACGGCCTAACGCAGCCCACAAGACATTTCCTCCACCATTGATTGTTTGCATCTCTTTTGTTGAGAGTTCTACAATAAATAGCTGATTCATCTTGTATTTATTTTTTGTGTCCATACTTATCGAGAGCGCTGACCAGGCGAATGGTAAGGAACGTGGCTAGCGCAACTCCGATGAGCATCAGGCCACACCGCAAGTACAGATTCATGTTGAGATAACTTTCTCTTAGCTCAAATATAACGCTACAAAAAATGAGCGTATTTGACAACATGTGCAGCAGAATGGTGTGTATCAGGCTTCTTGATTTCGTGAAAACGATGCCAAACAAGAGGCCTAAGAGTGTTGCCGGCACAACCTGATGCAGCCTTACATGGATAAGACCGAAAAGAATTGCGCTTACTAACACTGCCGTTACGGGCTTATATCGCGTAAGTAAACCACGCAGAAGAATGCCTCTAAACATACATTCTTCTACCACTGGCCCTATAAATATCGCGCCAATCCAAAGCCATACATCGTTATGCCCATCCCCATCTGCATGAAACAGGGTGGAGAAAGGAAGACTAACAAAAGTATTAAGAACAAGAACGATGGTGGCAGAAAGGGCAAATCGATGTAACTGAAAGGTGTAATATCCGCGAACAGGTATGCCCTTATGCTTGTTTATAAAATATGTGGCCAACGAGAAAGCAACTCCAAGCAGGCAGAATAGAACCGTTTGGCCTACTCTCGTTTCGATAAAATCACCAAGAACAAAAACAAAAGGGCCTGCCAATGCCATTGTTGCGGCAATCATCAACAGAAACTGATATACCCTGTTGGGGATAAAACGATTTTCTTTCATCGTATCGACAAATGATATAAGTTAGACAAATGGTTGATTTCTTAACCCAAAGACATGTACCAGCCGCCAATTTTCAACCATTTGCAAAGGCCTCAGCGGCATAGATAATATGGAGTAGCCTGCCTCGTTCCACGCCCCTCATGCTATGGCATTCTCTTTTCTTGCACCTACACGCATTGAAAACTGTTGTCGCGAACATGGCGATGGAACAAGGAAACAACTTGCAACTAAGGTTTGCCGTTAGGCGATTGGAAGACCAACACACCCTTTGTGCCAACAGCATTGCGGCTGCTGGCACATGAAACGAACCTTAGTGCAAGTTGTTTCAGGTTGTTTTATCACATCAAGAGCCGCCCAACGAAGGGGCATGCCCCGCTTACTGGTTCAATACCTTGCGACATTGCTTGCCCGCATAAGTTCACCTTACCCACCTTTTCGAGGTGAGAGATAATCATATCGGCCGTAAGCAGGTTGGTATCGCGACCTTTATCCTTGCGTGGGGAGTCGCAGATGGAGGTAACGTAGCTGTTCATCGCCACACGATAGGTTTTCTTCATGTCCAATCGTTTGCCCTTGGCATCGGTCATGACGATGCTCTTAATGACGTTCGGCTTATTCTTATCGACGGTTACTGTACACGAAAGGTTGGACGAGGTGTAGGGGAAACGGTTCTCATCGTTAACATAACAAGCGGCCATGAGGTCGTAAAGCTCCTTACCCGTAAGGTTTAACTCTACACAACGATTGCCAAAGAGGTCGAGCGTAAGCACCTGTTGCACCGTTATTGGGCCTGCCGGCAGATGGTCTAAGCGTATGCCGCCCTCGTTCCAAACAACGAAGTCGGCCTTGGCCTCGCTGCAAACGGCATCGCACATAAAGATACCCAACTCTTCTCTATTGGCAAATGGCACATCGGTAACGGCCAGTTTGCGTTTGAAAGCCTCGTTCTCGTTGAAGAAACGCAGCAGTTCGTTGGCCACAACATTATTGGCGGAATGATGCTCCACGTCGATATTCTTTGCCTCCTTAGCCACAACTTTTCCGTTTTCTACGGTGAGTGTGGTGAGCGTTGCCTTCTTTAAGCGGTTCACGTTTTGGGTGATGAGCACGCCATTATGCACCTCGCCACCTTTCAGCTGCGTGTGCGAGTGTCCGCCAATGATAAGGTCGTAGTAAGGAAAACGGGCAGCCATGCGCACATCGTCTTCGTAACCAATGTGCGACAATAGTATGTTTACGTCGCATTTTTTGGTCAACCACTCGTATTTGGCGATGGTTTCTTCAACGGGTTTAAAGTCGAAACAGCGCACGTTGTCGGGGTGGGTGTCGGGCAATCCGTGGGTTCCCAGCTGCACCACGCCCAGCACGCCGATGTTAATGCCGTCGATGTTGAACACCTTATAGGGTATGTGGTTGATGCCCTTTTCGGGTATGGGGGTTAGGTTGGCGCAGAGATAAGGGAAGTTACTGAGGGCTACAACCTTTGCCAAACCATCGGGACGTGAGTCGAACTCGTGGTTGCCGTAGGCCGAAGCGTCGAAACCGATGAAGTTCATAAAGGCCACCATCGGGAAGGATGTGGGCTTAAACTGGTCGTTATAGGGGCTACCCGTGCGGTTGTCGCCTGCTGCAAACACCAGCAGTTGCGGGTCGATGGCCCTCAAACTGTCTGCGATGGCTGCCAAACGGGGCATGTTTTCCAGTTTGGCGTGCATGTCGTTCACAGACAAAATGTGGATTTCTCGCCGTTGCGCCACAGCTGTTGTCAACACCAACAGCAGCCATAGCAATAGCATGTTCGTTCTTTTCATAATTGTTTAGTAGTTATATTGCGTATAATTCAAGCGATTTCTTAAATTGTTCATACTGTTTCTTGTACTTCTCGAAGTCGTTGTAGGTTTTGAAACGAATGCCAAGGATGTAAACAGTTTTCTCTAATTTGCTGCGCACCATGCGATAGCTACAAGTGCGTTTAAGCTTAGCGTCGTAGAAAGAGGAGAATGTAACTTCTTCGTCATCCCTCACTCCTTTGCTTGTTGGCGTGTCTTTGGAAGTGCGCATAATCTTATCGGCCTCGTCGGTATCACCTTTGGGAGCGAATACATAGAACGTACATGCGCCATCGGGCGATGTAAACGTGGCTGCATCGTACTTTGAAGGCATCGATTCAGACGGGCATTCGCCCTTGGCCTTAAACGTGTACGGGTAGCGAATAGAGAACCACGCTCCCACGAAACGGCGCGTTTGCGCTTGAAGGGCGGTTGTAGTTAGGACGAGGAGCGTGAGTAAGATGAATATTCTTCTTGCCATTGTTTTGGGGTTATGGTAACACATTTATATATATTCGCATGCAAAGGCAGAGGCAACGAGAATGAAAATAACTGCCAGCCGAAATGCAGGGGGAACGCAGGGGACTAGCAATAGCCATTTGCCGAGCTGCCTGATAGGTCCTCATCACTTGCGCAACAAGCACACAGCAGCCCTTAACACCCAACGTTTAGCGGACATCAACTCCGTTTCGTTGTGGTGCATGCAGCTCAATGGCACGCCCCGTCCCTGCCATTTGCCCCAACAAGCCCCGGCGTTTTGTACGCGCAAGGCTGATGAAGGTAAGCTATGCGGTTGCGGCGTGGCACCTGAAAGCAAGGCGCGATTGGCTTGCTCGGCTGCTAATCGGTCACGTTTGTCTCGACAATCGGCACAAGCCTTATGTCTGGGTTCTGCTGTAATGGCGCATGAAAATCGGTTAGATGCCCATGAGCATCCAGCACTTTCATTCGCCAGAGTAAGCTTTGCGGCAGACCTTTGGTTGCCAAATATCGCCTGGCGGCATCTTCAACGGTAGCCCCTTCAAAGAGTTCTACACTGATTTGGTTTACTTTTGCATGCATAGATTGTTGGTTTAATTAGTTAGGAGGTCGCACAACGAGCTGGGAGAACCCACGCAGAGTTGAAAGACCTTATATTGTAGTGTGAACGAATTGGCTATGCCAGAACTGCCTTTACGCCACTAACAGCAGCACCGCAAGCACACATAGACCACAAAAACTGGCCAGTTGTAGCCCTACAAAGGTGCTTGTAGCTGCACTACAAACGGCTTGTAGGCTCACTACAAATGCCTTGTAGCTGCACTACAAGGTGCTTGTAGCCCCGCTACAAACGCCGTTGTACCGACACATGGCTAGCGGTTTGTTGACCAACGGGTTTCAAAAAGCTATCCTTCCTTATTACAAATAGGGAAAGCTTGCTCCCTCCCCCGCCTCCAAAGGATAGCGGGGGAGGGGGAGAATAGCTTGTTGTTGCGTTGCGTACAGCGGCACTCGGCCTAGTAACGGCACGTCAGTTTCCACTTCTGTCGCCTGTTATGTGGGTGCTGCCGTAAGTCTATTGTTACGGCCTTTGGTATGCGTTGGCGGCCACTTTCACGGGTGCTGAGAAGCCATTACCGTTCCATTTCAGGTAATAGAAACGCATGGTGTCGTTCCCGATGTTTCTCACACCGATGTTCTTACCCTTTCGTGGCAGGTCGCACAATGTGCCTTCGAGCTGCGTTAACCGCTTATGAACAGTGAGGTCGGGCGTAAGTGTTCGGGTTGTGGGGTCGTAATCGTAGGCCATGCACACCTGAGAAGAGAAAGTATCGCTCTCGTAAGTGAGGGTAACAACCAGCAACTTATGCCCGTTATCGCGTTTCCAAAGGGCGGCATCTAGCTTTTGACCGTTTTCGCACTCCACATAAAACCAGCCGGCAATGGTGTTATACACCACGATACCATAGTTGGCGTCGGATACAGCGTAGGTGCTGCTCTTGGGATTAACGGGCGATCCGGGATTATCAAAATTGAAACGCTCGTAGCGTCCCTGCTTTTTTGAGTACCTAACAACAAATTTCTGGGGACCGCCTTCTAAGCCCTGCCACGCCTTACAAACAGCAATGGCGAGGTCTTTTACGTTGTCGGTCTTGACGGAGGATGGCAATTCCACGCCCATTCCTTTCCATCCTTCAATCACATCGCTGCCCCATTGTGCCTCATCCGAGAAATTATCCCCTTCTTCGTCACCGCATTCGCAGTCAGCCTCAGCATCTCCTTCTTCGCCATCATTACCCGCGTTATTGGCCACATTCTCCTGTTCGCGCGATGCTTTAAGGTTCGGTCTACCCTCCGGACCCACATCGCGGGGGCTCAGTTCGTTGTTGTCTTGGCTATACGATGTTGCTCCGTGCTGGTAAACGTCTATGTTTCCCAAGTCGCCCGAATGGTGAATTTCGCAGTCGCGCAACGATAGGTTGGTCTTATCTACATAGAAAAGCGGTCCTTGGTTTTGCGCGAATCGGCATCGGCTGAATGAGGTGTTGCTGGCATTGGCAAGGGTGATGAGCGTAAATTCACGGCAACGATAGAAGTCGCTGTCGGCAAACGTCATGTTGAAACAATTTCGCAGGGTCATAATGCCATAGCTGCAATCGCGTATAATGCTCTTGGTGAAATTCAGTTCGCGCGTGTCGGTGGCTGTGATGCCTTCCGTTCCGCAGCCGTACAGGTCGCATTTGTCTATCTGCACACCTTCACATCCATCAAATTCCAGCACGCCGCCCTCGCAATATCCTTCGTCGGTATGCCCCAAGGTGAGGTTACGAAGGATGATGTTATGCGCACTTCTAAAACTAATGACATAGGCATAGCGCGGGCGAACGATGAGTGCAGCCCCCTTAGTGCCTTGGATGATGAGGTTTTTGCATTGGTCGAGCACCAGCTGATAGCCGTCGAACATGCATTCTCTGTTCACTTGCTTGCTAGGCCGTTCCCCTACCGAGAGCTTGTACATGTTCGCTTTCTGCGCGTGGTCGTCGTATTCCATCACGTCAGAAAGGTTGATAACGCCGCTAACGGTTATTGTTCGGTCGGAACCCAAGGCCTTAATAAAGTCGTGCGCAGTGCTTACCTTGTATTCTTTCGCTGCCAACATGCCTGTAAACATGAGCAGTAATGTGAGTAACGATAGCTTTTTCATATCTGAGTTTATAAGTTTTAAGTTTATGAGGTGGGAAGTTTATGAGTTAACGAGTTAACAATCTAGTCCTGTTATCCTTGTTTACATATTCTAGCTTTATTAGGTTCCTTATGCTATTTCCAATTTCCCTAAGCCCATTATTCTCTTAGTTTCCTCCATTTTTCTTTCTGTTATTTGTTATTGCAGGCTCATTTCTTTGGTTGCTCCTTTAATTCTTTCGTCACATCGAGGATGCTCAACACAGCCATTCGTCCATGCTTTTCCACCCTTATTCTACCTATTCGCTTGTCCACCTTCACCACTTTGCAGTCGGGTTCGAAGGCATCGCCAAGCTTTGCCCACACCATATCGCCCACAGCATAGTTTGTGTTGAAGGGAATGAGCTGGCAGTTTGCCCGCTCGGCCACCCATATTCGGTTCTCGGCATCAGTAAGCAACAGCTTGTTGCCTTTGACATTCACGATGATGGCGGCTTTCCATTTACCATTATCGTTAACAGCCACACTGACTCCCGACATCCATTCGCCGCTTTTTAGCACCTTAAACGAATTGGGTTTCAACTCTTCGTTGGCGTGGTTATTGGCAAATCCCCTGCCGTCGGCCTTATAGTCGAGGTCTAAGTAGCACACTTTTGGCCTTAATGGTTTGGTGTCGTCTACTACGATGGCGCGTTGCAAGCCTTGCCCCGACTGCCACCAAGTTAGCAGCACATCGCCGTTTTGCGCCTTCTCGTCTTTTGGTAAGGGGATAACTAACGCCTGCGGAACGTCTATTTCCTCGCCCATTCCTGCCACAGTTATCGTGTTTTGCCCCACTTCCTTTATGTAAAAGCAGTATATGGGCAGCAGTGTGGCCGTTAGGTCTTCGCCTCTTTGCAAGGCTCCGCCATAGAAAGCAGCTGGCGAAAGTACCGTTTGGCCCACTTCAACATCTTTTAATGTGAAGTCGCGAGGGAAGTCCCAAGGGAACGAATCAGTAGGCTGAATGCTGTTCGTTCTTTCTGTGCTATCCCTATCATCTGAGCTGCCAGTACCGCCGCCCCTGCTCTCACAGGCGTTAATCAACGTACCAAAGGTTACGACCAAGGCCGCAACAACAAGCATCCGTTTCATATCTTCGATTGATTAAGGGTTTATACATCGTCTTAACAGTGGGTACAACGCCTACAGCACAACATGCTCTGGGCATAGCTTTGGGCGTTTCCCACTAACGATTTGGGCTGAATGTGCAGAATTACCTTTGCTTGTCATCCCATGAAAACACGCCTTTGCACTTGTGGGGAGCTGGGCTGTTGTCGCCTCTACGCCGTATTGTTCGGCATAGGTCAAGCCTGCAACTCCACAAGAACGCGGGGCTTTATGTTTTGTTTGGCCGGCCTTGCGCCACGTTTAGTGCTACAAGGTGTGGCCACGCGTTCGGAAAAAGTCCGTAGGTTCTCTGTTAAAGGAAACCACTTTGCACACGCATTCTTATTATTATATGTGTGATGCCCGGAGGCTTTTCGCACCTCCAAGTATGCTCACAATAGTTGTTCTGCCATTCTACTCACCCCAGATCCCAATCTTTTGTTCATTTCTTTAATGACGTTTTGGCTTTTCCATCATCATAAAAACCGAGTTGTCGGTATGCAACGACGACCTTATCTATGTCCGCTCCAACGCCTATCGCACGCACCATTCCGCCCTTCGTCGCGTTTTATAGGCTCGCCAGACGTGTAGGTCGAAGTTGGATTTGGCCCGCTAACCCAAGCAATTATAGGTTAAGCCTGCTAATCTAACCAGTAAAGGAGCAACGCCGACACGATGAGGAATGCCAACACGGTGAGAACTACTTTTAGCTTATCGAGCGGATATTCGCCCATAACCTCTCCCGTTCGGCCATTCACCACGAATTGGTAAGCCTTGCCTTTATAGCGTAGAACGCTTATCCATAGGGGCAACAATATGAGTTTGAACATCACGTTGTTGTAGGCTGTGTCCATACTTTTAATACGTTGCTTGTCGCCGCCAATGTCTGCTTTCACCTCGCTTTCAATCTTATCCTGCATCTTACTTTTGGCTGTGGCTAAGCCCTTGCGAAAGTCGATGGTATATAAGTCGGTGATGAAGCCCGCCAAAAACTCCGGATTGTAAGGCACAAGTTTAATCAAGTCCCAATTACTTAGGTCGTTGAGAATGTTGTCGGGCAAGGCTTTTGTGGCGGGAACGATAACATCGTCGAAGCTCACATGCACCACACCGTCGACAGTTGTCCAGTTCGTCACGGTTCTGTATGTTTCTTCCCCCTTTTCATTTCGTTCCTTTTCGCGACTTTCTATGCCTCTTTCTCCGAGGTAACGTGTAACGGTGTCGGCATCGTAAGTCCAAAAAGGCAGGTACACCCCTTTGAAACAGTCGGTGTCCAACTCGCCCTTTTTAAGTTTCGATGGTGCGAACCATTTTCCACAAAGCCAGCTCTTGAATTTCTCGCTGCACTTGTCTTGGGAGAATTCGAAAGGCAAGATGTAGTTGGGTTGCCAAAAGCGGCGTTCTTTTGCATCTTGTGTAATCAGTGGCGTGCCGCAAAAAGCGCACTTCGCCGACGACTTATCGGGTGGCAATGTGGTGAAAGCGCCACATTGTTGGCACTTCACCTCCACCGTGCTTACGGTTTGTTCTTTCAGATTTTCGTCTGATTGTTTTGCCCATTGTTCGTAGCTGTTCTCCTTAACAGCCGCTGGCGTTAGGTCTAGTTCTTTGGTTGAGCCACAATAGACGCATTCCAGCATCTTACGTTTGGGCGAATATGCCATTATGCCTCCACACGCTTGACATTTGGTTTGTAAGGCATCGTTTATAGTAAAGTCCATAGTTAGGGTTGTTTGTGGATAGCGTTATAAGGGTTATTCTAGGGGTTTGGGAGGGGCATGCGTGCTTGAATGTCCATGTAGTTTAGCTGAGGGCAGGTGGCTAATTTGCAATCGAACAGGCCATTCTCATTGCTCCTTTGCCACTGGGCCGCAGTTGCTGTGCGTTGCAGCCGTGCTTTGCTGCTGCGCCTTTACCGGGCACTTGCAAGCTATCATCCCCCCAATTAACGCAAACTTGAAAATGAAGCCACCCCCTTAGCCCTTGAATGGGGGCGGGAGGTAAGGCCTTTAAGTTGCGAACAGCCATTCTACATACCAGGTGGCGGCGGTGGTGTTGCGCCGAAGAGGGCAGCAAGGGCGGGCACGTTCTTGGCGAAATCCCACGATGCCATGCCGCTGGTCCACACATATGTGTCGCCCGTTAGCTGTCCGCTTTGCACCATCTGTTGCAATTGGGGCAAGCCGAACGGGCCTTGCTGTTGGCCGTTTACCGAGATGTGGAACGTTGGTTGCTGGGGTGGAGGTGGCGGCATGCCTGGTGCGCCTGCACCCACGGCAGGCTGTTGAGGGGCTTGTTGCATACCCGGCTGTGCCATCTGCCCAGCCATTTGGTTCGTCATTTGGTTGGCCATTGCAAATCCCATACCCATACCCATTGCGTTTCCGGCAACGTTTCCGCCGCCACTGGCAGCGCCTTCCACAAGCGAGTCGGCGAATTGCATTTGCGTATAAGTGCCCATATTGCCGATAACACCCATGCTTGTGCGCTTGTCGAGAGCCTTTTCAACGGCTTCGGGCAGCGAGATATTCTCTACCAAGAACTTCGTCAGCTCCAATCCATATTCCTCAAAGTCAGGTTTCAGCCCCTCGGTAAGGTCAGCAGAGAACTCATTGAGGTTGCTGGCAAGGTCTAGGGCGGCTATTTTACTCTCTCCGAGATAGTCGGTAAACTTAGTGATAACGAAGTTGCGCAGCTGCTCTGTAATGGCTTCGGCGGTGAAATTGCCGCTTGTTCCGGCCACGTTGGTGATGAACTTTCGCGGGTCGGCGTTCACGCGGAAACAATAAGAGCCGAAGGCGCGCATGCGGATAGGGCCGAACTCTGGGTCGCGCAGCATGATGGGGTTAGCCGTTCCCCACTTAATGTTGATGAATTGCTTGGTGTTAACAAAATAAACATCAACCTTGAATGGCGAGTTAAAGCCGTATTTCCAGCCCATAATGGTGCTCAGTATGGGCATATTGTTGGTGCTAAGCACGTGGCGCCCCGGTTGGTAGATGTCGGCGAACTGCCCTTCGTTTACCAATATGGCCACTTGGCTTTCGCGCACGGTAAGTTGTGCGCCATTTTTTATTTCAGCTTGATAGCGCGGAAAGCGCCATATCATGGTGTCGCTAGTGTTATCAGTCCATTCGATAATGTCTATGAACTCGTTCTTGAGCTTGTTAAAAAGTCCCATACGCTTTAAGTTTTATCCAGTTAATAGTTATGGCACTCGCCCTTATTTGGGCTGTTTATACCCTCTCTAAAACAAGCGCCATAGTTTCCATATTTGTAAAGATGATGCAAAAATAGCAATTGTTTTTCAATTTATCAAATAATATTGATGCTTTTTTTGCTTTGAACACATTTACGTTGCGCATTTATTGCCGCCAAAACAAAAAAGCAAAGCTTGTTATGTACATTTTGCATCTTCGTGCCAAATGCCCTTCATCAAGTAACATTTTCGTATAAACCCCAATCGCCCATTATGCCACTTATCAACTATTTCACGTCGTTTCCATCGCTTCCTGTCCATCTTTCGTTTGCTTGTCGGCATCTTGCCTGTATTATTCTTGACATAGCGTGTGCTACGCCTTCAAGAATAAGACAAGTAAAAGACTCTGCAATACACAAAACGTGTACAGGATCTAACGACCGATTTGGGATAAAAGTAGAAGAACAGGGTTTTGCTCATCCTTTCAGCTTCGTCGACACCTATGATCTTTAACCATGCAACTTGCAAACTCGCGAACGCTAATATTGTAATCTTTTCGGTGCAAATTTTAACGTTATGAGTGCCCTCGCAGTCCATCAATCGCTCACCATGCCGCAAAAAAACGATTCTCGCGAAGGTTCGTTTTGATGCAAAAAGGGATGGCTTGTGAATGTTGGCAAAATGAATATTTATTTCTAAAAACCGTCATTTGCACCAGTTATTGGGCTGTTTGCTGCTAAATACACTGCAATTTGCCGCTAAACGTAGTGCAATTTGCCGCTAAACGCAATGCGTTTTGGTGCTAAATGCAGTGCGTTTTGATGCTAAATGCAAGTTAAAATGGTGCAAAACGCGGTGAAAAATGCTGGTAAATACAAGGTGAAAAGCATAAATATCCACTGAAATGGTATAAACAAAACCCTTTCTAGCCATGAAAAACATGGCTGAAGGGGCAAAACGGCCATCAAAAAGCAGGGTTTTAGGGGCGAAAAGTGCGTATTTGGAGTTGAAAAATTACGAGCTGGGAAGCAAAATAGAAGGGCAAAATGGTGCAAAATGCACGTAAATGTCTTAAAGTTGGACTAAAAACAAAACGCCCAAAGCCGAAAACAACTGCTAAAAACATGCTTTTAGGCCTATGTTTTCGCTAGAAGGGGTTGGCAAGAAAGGTGTGGTTTGTAAATTATTATTACCTAATTTAACTTTAATCTATTTGTTAGGAGCAGCCTGAAAGCAGGTCTTTAACAAACCAATTAGGGTTAAAGCAATTTCATTTACCGCTTGTCTTATAGCATGTCCCCCTAGAAATCGCCGTCAAGACAGCATTTCTGGTTCTGCTCCAAGCGTTCTTTTCTTCTTCTTGACATACAGCACGGTGTAAACGATAGAGAGGGCAATGCCTAACGCAACACATATAATTGAGGCCTCTGGCCCAAACGCTCCACCCGACAATATGTCTGCTCCGCTTATCCTTGGGGTGATAAGTGGCAGGTAATTTAGTGGCGTGCCCGATACGGCACAGCCGAAAACGCCCCCTTCAAGATAGTTCCATGCCCAGTGCATGCCGATGGGCACCCATATCGTTCGATGGTAGGCGTAGGCCATTCCGAATAGCCAGCCCGAGGCTAGGGCTATGGCCAAGGCCGCCCACAGCGTGGCTCCGGGGTTTCCCAGATGTGCCAGTCCAAAGAGCAAAGCCGACGTTGTAAGGCCAACGGCTATGTTCCACTTGTCGGTTATGAGCCTAAAAAGAATGCCGCGGAAAATAACTTCCTCCACCACGCCCACCAACAAGAAAAGCGATAGCCAACTGAGTTGACTGGCTACATCGAACTCAACGGTCACAATGCGATAATATCCACATAGAAATAAGCACACGATTATCGCCAAGAAGTATATGGCAGAAACCGCCCAGCCAATGCCCATCATCTGCATCTTGCCCCTAAAAGACAAGCTTTCACTGTCCTCCGCATACCAGCTTAGATACTTCTTAAAGGCAAATAGCGTAACAACCGCCCCTATTGTGGATAAGGGTACGGCGGCATAGGCAGGAATGTTGCGCAACAACACATACCCAACCACTCCTGGAATAATGGTGAATGCCAAAACGCCTAGGATAAGATAGCAGCCCCACGCCAAGTTGTCGTCTTTAGATATGATGTTCATAAACCTTAAAATGTTTAGTGTTGTTATGCGTGCTAGAATACAGGCGCAACATCTTCTCCTGTTTTAATTCTCGTTTTCTTCTTAAAATATAGAATGGTGTAAACCACGGATATGGCAACGCCAATCGCTGTGGATATAATGGAAACCTCCGTGTCGAACTCTATACCGTCAGGAAACTTTACCCCATTTGAAGCCAATATGAGAATGGGGGTGCCGTTTAGTGCACTTCCTGGCACGCTATGCTCGAAAATGTTGCTTTGAATGTAGTTCCAAGCCCAATGGATACCAATGGGAACCCATAGCGTTCGATGGTAAGCGTAGGCTATGGCACATAGCCAACCTCCTGTAATCGCTATCCTTAAACAAGACAATGCAGTGGCGTTGGGGTTAAAAAGGTGCACAAGACCAAAGACAATAGAGGACACCACCAGTCCTGCAACAACGTTCCACTTATCAGTTATGAGCCTAAACAGGATGCCGCGGGCTGTAATTTCTTCGATAACGGCAGCCAGTAAGTAAATTGAGAACCACCCCAACTGATTGTTTAAGTTGAAATTAAAATATGCTACCGAGTAGTGTTTGGTTGCAAATAAGCAAATTAAAGTAGTGAAAAGATAAAGCGCAGACACCAGCCAGCCTATACAAACTTTATGTATTTTGCCAAAGACTGATAGGCGTGCGCCATCTTCTATATACCAGGCCAAGTATTTTTTGAAGGCGTATAGGGTAGCTCCCGACGCCAATAAGGCTAGTGGAAACTTGATGAGGGCAGAGAAGTCGTTATCTAATAGTATAAGACATATACTTGGAAGAAACCAAAATCCCAAATAGCCAATCACTAGATATGCTGCCCATTCAAGTGTGTTGTCTTTTGATATGATTGCCATGTTCTGGTAAAACTTAGTTCAATTTACTTGTTTCTGACATGAACGCTAAAACATTAATGTTATTTCATTGTCGGCTTTGGATTTGACTTTCATCTTTTTAAAGTACAGCGCAGTGTACGCAGCAGCGATGATAATAGCCATTATAACAGTTATAATCGAGGCCTCTAAGCCAAATGCTCCACCTGTTAATATGTCTGGACCAGACACTATCGGTGTGAAGATAGGTATGAAAGTTATTGGGTTACCTGAAACGGGGAAGCCGAAAACACAGGATTCGAGAAAGTTCCAAGCCCAATGCAAACCAATTGGAGCCCATATAGTTCGGTGGTAAGCATAGGATATGCCAAGCAGCCAACCTGCTGTAAGAGCTATGGCCAGTGAGGACCATGCCGTTCCACCAGTGTTGAAAAGGTGCATAAATCCGAAAAGTAAAGAAGAAACAATTAAGGCAATTGAAGGATTCCATCTGTCAGACAATAGTTTATAAAGGATACCTCGGCTTGCTATCTCTTCGGATATTGCAACCAACAAAAAGAGAGATAGCCCCTCAATTTGACTAGTAAAGTTCAAGTTATAGTTTCTTATTGTATACACTTTAACCAAAAACAAAACTGGTACGATTGTGCCAAACAATATGGCAGCAACTCCCCAGCCAATAGGTAGGGTATATAACTTCTTATAGGCGGAGATGCTAGCATTAAAGTGTGCATACTTTAATAAATACCTCTTGTAGAGGTTGAGTAGTATCGCAGAAAACAATAAGGCTAAAGGCGGTTTTATCCAGACAGAGTACTTGTATAGCAAGACTTCAATAAAAATACTACTTAAAAAAAGAAAAGACAAGAAGCCAACAATCAAGTAAAAGCTCCATCTTAATGTTCCATTTTCATAACGATTTCCCATGACTCTTTAATTCGGAATAAGAAGCATCGATGATAACGATGCTTCTTATCTGTACTTTGGTGTTCTAAGAACCCACTTACTAATGCTTCTAGCCAAAATCAAAATCAACTTAATTTCCTTAAAGACAAAACTCATAATGTAAAAGAAAAGCTTGCCAAATGGGATTTTAGTGATAAAATAACTGTTAGTTACATAGCAGTTGAGTACTTAGTTTTGAACAACCTCTGTCTAAACGCTCTTAGGGTCATTTATAAGGTAACACAGAAGGATGATTGTTATGGTATTCCATCGAATTAGAATGGCTCTGGATGATGAATCCCAACAACCTAGTAAACCAATTGCCGCTTTCTTGGCTGCCACCAGAGACAAGAATTTGTTCTTTCGCTGTCAACTCGATTATCATTTGTTTTTTCATTGCTATTTAAATCTAAATTAGTAAAACCATTTCATTACTTGCCCCACATTCTGTCGGCATCTTGTTTTCCTTTTCGGTAACCATTAGCAGCGCCTTCTGGATCCATCAAAATATCTCCAATTATCGTTTCGGCAACAAACCGTGCTGCCTTCCACCACCAGGGGCTACCTCCTGAAATAGCTTGCATCTCTGACAAAGAGAGCTCTTTCATCTTTTCATTCATAATTTTTGATCTTTGTTGGTAACATGATAACCAACTTATTTAGAAGGTCATACTTGTTACCCAAGTTGTTAATAATACATTTCATTGTATTGGTTTCCGGATACCTTTACGTTTGCAAAGATAGGGGCCTTCCGTGCACAAACATTGCATTATATAAAAAACTACCTGCAAAAATACATTTTTTATCATTCTCGTCCAAGTATTCTACCTGTAAGTTAAGTTGAAGTTCAAAACTGTTGGTATAATAAAAGGTGTAGCCGCTACGGCTATAATCAATTCTCGCACCTAGCGCACGCAGATCGTCTAGCACGTTATATAGGTGGCGTTTGCTGATATGCAGCTTATGGGCAAGTTCGTCTGGCGAGCCTGTGTTGCACATTTTGATAAGTCGGTGCAGCCTGTTTAGTCGGTGTATTTCGTTTTTTAGTTCCATATTCGTTAGTCAATAACGTGGGTTTGTGCGTGCCAAAGGCGTTGGAAAACGCCGTTTTGGGCAATCAACTCGCTGTGCGTGCCACATTCGGCCACCTCTCCTTTATCGATAACCACTATTCTGTCGGCATCTTTGATGGTGCTTAGGCGATGGGCTATAACGATGATGGTTTTGCCTTGTGCGGCCAAGGCGTGCAGCGTTTGTTTTACGAAACGTTCGGAAATGGAGTCAAGCGACGAAGTGGCCTCATCGAAGATAAGCACTTCGGGCTGCTTGTACAGGGCGCGCGCGATGGCAATGCGCTGCCTTTCGCCACCCGAAAACGTGGTGCCTTGTTCGCTCACGATGGTGTCTAGGCCTTTGGGTAGGGCATCGACAAAATCTTTTAAGCCCAACTGCGCAATGATGTCCAGCACACGGCGCATGTCGGGTTGCAGGTCGCCCAGGCAAATGTTCGAGAGTAACGTGCCTGAAAACAGTTCCACTTTTTGCGGAACGATGCCGATGAAACGGCGCAGGCTCTCGTTGCTTATCATCGCAATGTCGTACTGGCCAATACTAATTCGCCCCGACTGTATGGGGTAAATGTTCTGTAATAGTGATACGAGCGTGGTTTTACCCGACCCGCTTTCGCCAACAACAGCCGTGGTTTTGCCCTTGGGGAGAACAAGACTGAGCGACGAAAACACCTGCTTGCGCGAACCATATCGGAAAGAAACGTTGTCGAACACGATGTCGCCTATCATGTCGGGCTCCATCTTCACTTTCGTGGAAGCGCCTGTACTTTCCGTTTCAAGGTCCAGAATCTGAAACAAGCGGTCGGCTGCAATCTGTGCGTCTTGTATGGTTTGGTTAGAACTTATCAACGAGCCGATGGGCGAAAGCACATAACCTATCAGCGAATAGAATATCATCAGGCTACCAGGGGTGAGCGTTTGGTTGATAACAAGATTGCTTCCAACCCACAACACCGCCACCGTAACGACAGAAGAGACAACGTCTATGCCGTTACTGGCGAATATTGCGCCTTGCGCACTTACGTATGTGTTGCGCAGCAGGCGTACAAAACGCGATTCGGTTTTCAGGTTGGCGTGCGCCTCAATGCCGAAACGCTTAATGGTGGTGATGCCATTGAGCGATTCTACCAATTGCGACTCCAAGTCGGCTGCCGTCTCCATAATCTTTCGCTGATAGCGTTTGTTGAGCCGGTTGAACAAAAAGAACACCACGAGAAACAAGGGCGCAGAGACCAATGTAACCAAGGCCAGTTTCCACGAATAGACAAACATCACGCCAACAGCGAAAATCAGTATCAGCACATTCACCACCAAGTCTACCAATACGTTGTTGATAAACGTGCGTATCTTCACCGCATCGTTAACGCGCGAAATGATTTCGCCCACGCGCATGGTGTCGAAGAACTGCTGGGGCAGGTGTAAAATGTGCTTATAATAGCCCAGAATGAGTGTGGCATCTATCATCGGACTGGTTTTTAATGCCAAGATGCTCTTTGTTGTGGATATAAACACGCGTATAAGTATGATGGCAAGCATGGCCACGCCCATGAGATTGAGCAGGTTGGTGTTCTCGTCTACCAGCACATAGTCTACTATCTTGCCCACGTAAACCGACGTACTTAGCCCCAGGGTGCTGCAAACAACGGCTCCGAACAACACTTCGGCCATTACTCGCCGGTGTGGGCGCAACAGCTGGAAGAAACGTTGCGGTATGCTGGTCTTCATGTTGCCTTGCACAAAATCGTCCTTTGGCTCTAACAAAATCAATACTCCCGTCCATAGTTTTAAGAACGCATCCCACGCCACGCGGTGCATTTCGCCGTCGGCGGGGTCCATGTATGTGATGTGTTTGTCGCTAACGCCGTACACCACAACAAAGTGATACAACACCTCTTTTACGATAACATGGGCGATGGTGGGTAGCGGTATCATCTTCAACGCCTCTGGTTCGGCACGAACTCCTTTGGCCTCGAACCCCAATTTGCCCGCCGCCTCAATCATACCCAGCACGTTAGTGCCCCACAGCTGCTCACGCTGGCCGTCGCAAGCCTATATGCTTTCCGTGCCGTTGCCCACTCGCGCGTGTTTACTGCATATTGGATTTGTCTGGTTTTTAGTAAGGATTTTAACACTATGGCTGCCATTTTATCCACCAATCGCTAAGTTGGCCGCAAAT